>ULXY01052257.1_pt1 | contig 39520 bp, 35 predicted proteins | sample 1961741 | NCBI WGS metagenome assembly ULXY01 (sample SAMEA4835851, study PRJEB28245) | human gut metagenome | biome: gut microbiome; material: fecal sample | place: Denmark | collected 2008
TGTTTGCGGCCTGCATGCCCATTGCGATAGTCGGTTATTTCTCCGCAATAGCTCAGGGCAAGACTGCGGCGGCAGGCGTCAGCATAATAGCCAAGAAGCCCGACCAGAACGGTAAGGCTATAACCATGGCGGCAATGGTCGAGACCTACGCCGTTATCGCCCTGCTCGTCTCGATCCTTTCGATCTTCAGCATCAGCGGACTCAATATCTGATGACCGAAAAAACGGCGCGTATGCGCCGGCGAAAGGGATGAAATGATGAGCGGACTTGACAGAATAATTGAAAAAATAAACGCCGATTCTCTGGCGAGCTGCCGCGAGATTGCGGATCAGGCGCAGAAAAAGGCGCAGGATATCGCGGAGGACGCGAACGCGCACGCCGAAAAGGCTTATTCCGATATTATAGCGGACGCCGAGAAAAAGGCACAGTCGATATTAAATATGTCCAAAGCGAATATAAGCGGTATTGCCCGCAGAGCTGAGCTCTCAGCTAAAGTCGAGGCAGTAGACGCGGCGATAGAGGCGGCTTATGACGCAATGTGCAATATGGGCGCGGACGATTATTTCGCGGCGCTCGAAAAGCTCGCCGTCAGAAACGCCTGCAAGGGCGAGGGGGAGCTGAGGCTCTCGAAAGCCGATCTTGACCGCGTGCCGTCGGGCTTTATTGAAAGAATAAACGCCGAATTGAAAGACGGTTCGGTGAAGCTCGCGGCGCAGGGTGCGGATATCGAAAACGGGTTTATCCTCGTCTACGGCGATATCGAGATAAACTGCACCTTCAGAGCGCTCATAAACGAGCAGAAGGACACCATCCGCGAAAAAGTCTGCGGCGTGATATTTTAAACGGCGGTGAAAAATATGCATGAAAATGAATATGCCTACGCCGTAGCGCGAATCAGAGCGAACGAAGTGAATCTGCTCACTCCCGCCGAGACTGAACAGCTGATATTGGCTGAGAGCTATGAGGCGGCGCTGAGACTGCTCGGCGACAAGGGCTGGCATACCGACGGCGTCGGTCACGACTATGCGCCGATGCTCGAAGAGCATGTGAACGCCGCGTGGCAGCTGCTCAAAGAGAGCGCGCCGGACGCTTCACTTCTCGATGCGCTCGTGATAAACAACGATTTCTTCAATCTCAAAGCGGCGCTCAAGGCGAAGTTCTCCGACCTCGACCCGTCCGACTATGTTGTAAAACCGAGCGTGTGGGATCCGGCAGAGATAATCGGCTGCGTCGAACGAAACGAGCTCGACTCCCTGCCCGAGTGCATGAGAGACTGCGCGCAGGCGGCTTATGATGCGATAGTCAAGCTCGAGAGCGGCAGACTTGCGGACACCGCGATAGACACGGCGGCGCTGAAAACGAGAAAGCAGTTCGCCGAAAAGAGCGGAAGCACTCTTTTGATGAAAGAAGTTGAGCTCTCGTGCGCTGCCGCCGATATAAAGACGGCGCTGCGCTGCGCTTCGGCAGGCAGAACGGCTCAATATATCAAAAATGCGCTGTGCCCGTGCGAAAGCCTTAATTCAGACGAGCTGATCCACGCGGCGTTCGAGGGTGTTGACGCAGTTGCGGATATGCTCGCGAACACTGAACTGGGCTCCCTTGCGGACAGCCTCAAAGAGGGGCTTACGGCTTTTGAAAAGAAGTGCGACGAGCTCTCGGCGCAGCAGATGACCGAAGCCAAATATACGGCGTTCGGCCCCGACCCGCTTGCGGCTTATTATAATGCCGTCGAGACGGAGACGAAAAATGTCAGAGTTATACTCTCGGCGAAGCTCAACGGCTTTTCCGCAGAGACAATAAGAGCGAGAGTGAGGGAAGTCTATGCATAAGATAGCCGTAATGGGCGACAGAGACAGCATCTTCGGCTTTGCGTCCCTCGGAATGCACATCTTCCCCGTCGACGACCCCGCCGAGGCGGCGCCGATGCTCCATAAAATGGCGGAGAGCGGGTATGCGGTGATATTCATCACCGAGGCTCTTGCCTCAGGGCTCGAAAACGAGCTCGAACGCTACCGCACAAGACCTCTGCCCGCAATAGTGCCCATTCCCGGAGTCAAGGGAAACACGGGCATGGGTATGAAGAATGTCAGCAGATCCGTCCAAAAGGCGGTCGGCTCGGACATACTGGACAAATAATGACGCTCAACCGAAAGGCGTGATAACTGATATGACTACTGGAAAGATTTCAAAAATAGCCGGCCCGCTCGTTGTTGCGACAGGTATGCGCGAGGCGAATATGTTCGACGTTGTGCGCGTCAGCGACAGCAAGCTTATCGGCGAGATAATAGAGATGCACGGCGACAGAGCCTCCATTCAGGTCTATGAGGAGACCTCCGGACTCGGCACGGGCGAACCCGTCGAGTCAACGGGCGAGCCGCTGAGCGTCGAGCTCGGCCCCGGACTTATCGAGGGCATTTTCGACGGCATTCAGCGCCCGCTCGAAAAGATACGCGAGCTCGTCGGCAACAGCCTCGTCAGAGGCGTTGAGGTGCCCGCTCTCGACAGGGAGAAGAAGTGGCATTTTGTGCCGAAAGTGAAAGCGGGCGACAAGGTCGTCGGCGGCGATATCCTCGGCACCGTGCAGGAGACCGAGATAGTCGAACACAGAATAATGGTGAAGCCCGGCGTTGTCGGTACTGTCAAATCTATAGCTGAGGGCGATTACACCGTAACCGAGCAGATAGGCTCGATAGAGACCGCGAACGGCGAGGAGCTGCCCGTAACGCTCATGCAGAAATGGCCCGTGCGCCGCGGCAGACCGTTTGAAAAGAAGCTTGCGCCGAATGTTCCGCTCGTCACCGGTCAGCGCGTCGTCGATACGCTCTTCCCGATAGCCAAGGGCGGCGTCGCGGCGATTCCCGGCCCGTTCGGAAGCGGCAAGACCGTCACCCAGCATCAGCTTGCAAAGTGGGCTGAGGCGGATATAGTCGTCTATATCGGCTGCGGCGAGCGTGGCAACGAGATGACAGATGTTCTGAACGAGTTCCCCGAGCTTATCGATCCGCATACCGGAAAGTCGCTCATGGAGCGCACCGTGCTTATCGCAAACACTTCGGATATGCCCGTCGCCGCGCGTGAAGCGTCGATATACACGGGCATCACGATAGCGGAATATTTCAGAGACATGGGCTATTCCGTCGCCCTCATGGCAGACTCTACCTCCCGCTGGGCGGAGGCTCTGCGCGAGATGTCCGGCAGACTTGAAGAGATGCCCGGCGAAGAGGGCTACCCCGCTTATCTCGGCAGCAGACTTGCCCAGTTCTATGAGCGTGCGGGACGTGTTATTTCCCTCGGCTCGGACGGACGCGAGGGTGCGCTCTCGGTCATAGGCGCTGTTTCGCCTCCCGGCGGCGATATTTCGGAGCCCGTCTCACAGGCGACACTCAGAATAGTAAAGGTCTTCTGGGGACTCGACTCGGCGCTCGCATATAAGCGCCACTTCCCGGCGATAAACTGGCTGACGAGCTATTCCCTCTATGCCGACTCGCTCGGAAGCTGGTTCAACGAGAATGTCTCGGATGAGTGGACCACGCTTCGCGCAAGGCTCATGGCTCTGCTTTCCGATGAAGCTTCGCTCGATGAAATAGTTAAGCTCGTCGGTATGGACGCCCTCTCTCCGACTGACAGACTCAAGATGGAGACTGCCCGCTCGATACGCGAGGACTTCCTGCATCAGCTCGCTTTCCACGAGGTGGACACATATTCGTCCCTGCGCAAGCAGTATCTGATGATGAAGCTCGTCCTGCGCTTCTATGACGGTTCTCTCGATGCGCTCAAAAAGGGCGCGGATATTGAAAAACTCGTCTCGATACCCTCGAGAGAGAGCATCGGACGCTTCAAATATGTCCCTGAAAAGGACATTGAGGACACATATAAAACAGTCTGCGCGGCGATAGATTCCGAGATAAAAGCCGTTGTTGACGCAAGGGAGGAATACTGATGCCTAAAGAATACAGAACTATTCAGGAGGTTTCGGGACCTCTTATGCTCGTGCGCGAGGTCGAGGGAGTCAAGTATAACGAACTCGGCGAGATAGAGCTGGCAAACGGCGAGACCCGCCGCTGCCGTGTGCTCGAAATAGACGGCACGAACGCGCTTGTTCAGCTGTTTGAAAACTCCGCCGGAATCAACCTCGCCAACAGCAAGGTGCGCTTCTCCGGCAGGCAGATGGAGCTCGGCGTTTCGCCCGATATGCTCGGCCGCGTCTTTGACGGACTCGGCAGACCCATAGACGGCGGCCCAGAGATAATCCCCGAGAAGAGAATGGATGTCAACGGCCTGCCGATGAATCCGGCAGCCAGAAGCTATCCCCAGGAGTTCATCCAGACCGGTATCTCCGCTATAGACGGACTTAATACCCTCGTCAGAGGTCAGAAACTGCCGATATTCTCGGCATCCGGTCTGCCCCACGCAAACCTCGCGGCGCAGATAGCGCGCCAGGCTAAAGTCCTCGGCGATAACGAGCAGTTCGCCGTTGTCTTTGCGGCTATGGGTATAACCTTCGAGGAGTCGAACTACTTTGTCGAGAGCTTCAGAAGCACCGGCGCGCTCGACAGAACCGTTATGTTCTCGAACCTCGCAAACGACCCCGCCATCGAGCGTATCGCAACGCCCAAGATGGCTTTGACCGCCGCGGAATATCTCGCGTTTGACCGCGGAATGCACGTCCTTGTTATATTGACCGATATCACGAACTACGCGGACGCTCTGCGTGAAGTCTCGGCGGCGCGCAAGGAGGTTCCCGGACGCCGCGGATATCCCGGCTATATGTACACCGACCTCGCGTCTATATATGAGCGCGCAGGCAGGCAGAAGGGCAAGCCCGGCAGCATAACGATGATTCCCATTCTCACCATGCCCGAGGACGATAAGACCCATCCCATTCCCGACCTCACAGGCTACATCACCGAGGGCCAGATAATCCTCAGCCGTGAGCTTTACAGGAAGAGCATCAATCCGCCTATCGATGTTCTGCCGTCCCTGTCCCGACTCAAAGATAAGGGTATCGGCGAGGGCAAGACGAGAGCCGACCACTCGAACACGATGAACCAGCTGTTCTCCGCATATGCGCGCGGTAAGGACGCAAAGGAACTCATGGTTGTTCTGGGCGAGGACGCGCTGACGGATATGGATAAGCTCTATGCAAAGTTTGCGGATGAATTCGAGAAAGAATATGTCTCGCAGGGCTTTGATACCGACAGAAGCATCGAAGAGACGCTCAACATCGGCTGGAAGCTGCTCTCGATTCTCCCGCGCAGCGAGCTCAAGCGCGTCAGCGACGAGTTCCTCGACAAGTATTACGGCAAGTTCTGAATCCATATGGGAAGAAGTGATAGACTATGGCGGTAATGAACGTGAACCCCACGCGCATGGAGCTGACGAACCTCAAGCGCAAGCTTTCCACGGCGCGCAGGGGACATAAGCTGCTCAAAGACAAGCGCGACGAGCTCATGCGCCGCTTCCTCGATCTCGTAAAAGAGAATAAGGCTCTTCGCATCCGTGTGGAAGAGGGGATAAAGCAGGCAAATGTCAACATGGAGATAGCGAGAAGCGCCATGAACGACAAGAGCCTGAGCGTCGCGATGATGCTCCCCACGCAGGAGATGAGCCTCGAAAGCTCGGAGAAAAATGTGATGAGCGTTATGATTCCGGTTTTCGATGTTCAGTATAAAACTGCTGACAAGAACGATATTTATTCATACGGAACGGCGTTCACCTCGGCGGAGCTTGACAATGCGGTCAGCGCACTTTCGGAGATAATGCCCGATATGCTGAGACTTGCGGAGATCGAGAAGTCGTGCCAGTTGCTCGCGGGCGAGATAGAAAAAACGCGCCGCAGAGTCAACGCCCTTGAGCATGTTATGATCCCTCAGTATGAGGAGACGATAAAGTATATCTCGATGAAGCTCGACGAAAACGAGCGCAGCACAACAACGCGCTTGATGAAGGTCAAGGATATGATGCTCGAACAGGCGCACCACTACGACGACCCGTTCGGAATGGAAGCGTGAAAAGCACAAATCTGTTGACAAACATCGGATAATACAATATAATAATAACCGCCGGAAAAGTCTCCGGCGGTCATTATTAATATGCGGGCGTGGCGAAATCGGCAGACGCAAGGGACTTAAAATCCCTCGGTGGTGACACCGTACCGGTTCAAGTCCGGTCGCCCGCACCAGAAAAAAGCACGCTTATTGCGTGCTTTTTTCAGTGAAATTCGTTCCTTTGGAACGAGTGAAATATCTTCGATGTGAAATATTTGCTCCGCAAATGTGAAATACGCCTGTGGCGTGTGAAATCGCTGCGGCGGTGAGGCTTTGTTTCACATTCACTTGATGCGAAGCGTCAAATTCACAATTTGCAGAGCAAATTATTTCACTGTGAGCGAAGCAAACAGCAACATTTCGGAGCGCAAGCGACATCATCGGGCGCACAGCGTCGGCGTCATTGAACAATGTTCGGATTTAGGATATACTGTCTATATAAACAGGTGATACGAATATAAAAGAAAAATAAACTTGCAGAATTATCTGTGACCTTCTCCGTTCAGATTATTAAACTTGTAAAAGGCCTGAAATAAAAGCACGAAACCGTGATTTCCAACCGGTTCGGCCGTTCCGGTATCTATTTCGGCGCGAACACCCGGAAGTCGGAGCCGATAGGGGAGTAATGCGTCCTAAAAGGCAGCGTCAATGCTTTAAATTGAAATTCTGACATGCTTTATCCCGATGCGGTTATGCACTGCATCGGGATTTTTCGCGCAATAATTTGTATTTTCCCGCCGCCAAATAAAAATCGAGCGGCCGCCGAAGCGACCGCTCTTTTCAGTGTTCCGAGAGATTAGCTTTCTTCTTTCTTCTTTTTCTTGCTGACAACAGTGCCTATCGCAGCACCGCCGCCGATTACCAGAGCTGCAGCCCAGAGGAGTACGTTAGTCGTATCACCTGTGTCGGGTACGTCGGTTGCGCCGGGCTTGTCAGACGTGCCGGGCTTGTCGGGTGTACCGGGCTTGTCGGGTGTGCCGGGCTTATCGGGTGTACCGGGCTTGTCGGGTGTACCGGGCTTATCGGGTGTATCGGGCTTGTCGGGTTTCGGGATGTCGGGCGGGGTGGGCTTGTCGCCCTCGGTGCCGTCGGACTCGAATATGGCTTCGAGTATAACGTTCTCTGCGGGCATTTCGAAGGTGGCAATGCTCTTGTTCTCTAACTCAACGCCGCCCTTGACGACCTTCCACTCCTTGAACTTGTAGCCGGGCTTCGCAATGGCAACAACCGTTACCTTTGTGCCTGCCTCGGAGTAAGGCGGATATGCAACGCCCACGCCGTTTCCGTCAGTCTTGACCAATACGAAATGTATGTCGCGCTTAACGTTCATGTCGTCATCGTTCGGAGCGTCCTTGATTTCCGCAAAGATAGCCTTAACGGTGACATCCTCATCGGGCATAACGAACTTGTTGTCCTTTATCTCGACATTGCCTCTGATGACCTGCCACTCCTTGAAGTAGTAGCCGTCATTGCCCTTGGCGGTGAGAACTATCTCGGTGCCTGCGATAGCATCGGTTGCGGAAGCGGAAGCGGTGCCGTTCTTATCAGTCAGAACAACGATCTTGTGCTCTGCGGCGAATATGGCCTTAACTTCAACATCCTCGTCGGGCATTATGAACTTGTTGTCCTTTATCTCGACGTTGCCCTTAACAACCTGCCACTCCTTGAAAGCATAGCCTTCCTTGGGGGTAGCGGTGAGGGTTATCTCTTCGCCGTTAAGAGCCTTTTCTTTGTCGGCGGAAGCGGTGCCGTTGCCGTCGGTTGTAACCTTGATGCTGCTCTCTTTGACGAAGATAACTCTGATAACAACATCTCTGTCGGGCATGATGAACTTGTCGCTCGCTATAGTGACCTTGTCGACGCCTTCTTCAACGACCTCTTCCCAACCGTAGAAGATCCAGCCGCTGTCGGGCTCTGCATGAAGGGTTATCTCCGTGCCCGCAACAGCGGTCTTGGGGACGGAATAGGTCTTGCCCTTGCCAACGGGGATTATCGTGATGCTGTGCTCCTCGGGGATCTTCTCGAAGACCGCATTGATAACAACGTCCGTGTCGGGCATAACGAACTTGTCGTCTGCTATCTCAATCTGACCCTCAACAACTTCCCACTTCAGGAATCTGAAGCCCTCGGTGGCTTCTGCGGTAAGGGTGATTTCCGTGCCTGCGAAAGCGGTTTCCGCGGATGCGGATGCAGTGCCGTTTTCGGTTGTAACGGTGATTGCGTGTGCAACGGGATCAACTTCGGGCTGATCGGGATCTGCGGAGACTGTGAAAACCAGTCCGAACAGCATGAGGCAGCAAAGCAGCATGCTTAAAATTCGTTTTTTCATTTTTTTTGTTCCTCCGATTTGTATTTTAGTTTTTCCCTCCTTTATTTCTTGGAAGGACTTTTTTGTTCCGGCAAAAGCCGGTCTGACCTATGAGCTTTTACAGACCATATATCACCGCCCTTTTAAAACGCAAAAAACCGGGGACAGCGCAAAATAGCCTGTCTCCGGCATAGTTCTGTTTATTTTGTTATGCAAAAAGACCTGTTGCTGCAGCAAAAGGGCAGAACGATTCACTCGGCTCTCGCCGAGGAAAATATCCGTCCTACCGTAGTCTGTCATTGCAAGATCCTCCGTCCGTTTTTTGGGTACCGCAACCCGCGGGGTAGGGGGGTATCGAATGAAGCAGATTATACTTTTGGTGATTTCCAAGATATATTATACCATCTGTAACAGAAAAGCGCAAGTATTTTTGCGGATTCTGTATATTACCCCATATAATATTCGCACGCAAAAAAATCGACATAAAGCAGATACTTTTATCTGCAAAGAGCGACGGCGCAGTTAAAGTTGAGCTTGAAAGATGCGCGGACAGCCTCGCAAAGGCGGTCACGAATGCCGCCACGGTCATTGCGCCGGACAGCGTCGTGGCGTTCGGCTATATGTTTGAGAACGATATATTTGACCTTTTCGCGAAGCGGTGCGCGCAGTATTATTCCGGCTTCGGCTGTCGCAGTCTCGCGCCCGGGCGCGTCCGCGTCGATACCGACGCTCGACGAAGTAAAGAAATTTCTCGAAGAGCGCGGCGAGAGCCTGATGTGAAGCTTTGATAATATGTCCGGAATGCTTAGGTGTTCCGGATTTTTTATATTTTGACATCGGTGGTATAATAATATTCGGAGCGCACCGCGCTATCAAACAAAAAGGCGGAAGCCTATGACAAAACTCAGCTCAAAAACAAAAGGTGTTTTCTATATAATTTTGGCGGCGTTCGGCTTTTCGCTGATGTCGATGTTTATCAAGCTCGCGGGAGATCTGCCATCGTTTCAAAAGGCGTTTTTCAGGAATTTTATCGCGCTGATTTTTATTTTTATCATGGTGCTGCGCGATAAAACAGGATTCGTGCCCGCGAAAAAGAATATCCCCGATCTTTTCGGACGCTGCTTTTTCGGCACTCTCGGCATGCTGTGCAACTTCTACGCGATAGGTAAACTCAACCTGTCGGACGCGAATATGCTCAACAAACTCTCGCCGTTTTTTGCGATAATATTCTCTGTAATTCTGCTCAAAGAGCGCCCGAGCATAGTTCAGATAGCGGGCGTGTGCGTTGCGTTCGCAGGCAGCATGTGCATCATAAAGCCGGGGTTTGACAATCCCGAAGTGCTCGCGGCTGTTGCGGGGCTTCTTGGCGGAGCGGGTGCGGGAATAGCCTATACTTTCGTGCGCCGCCTCGGCTCAAGAAAAGAGGACAGCAAGCGGATAATCTTCTGGTTCTCCGCGTTTTCGTGCGCGCTGTGCCTGCCGTTTATGATAGCGGACTACAAGCATATGAGCGCTATGCAGCTTATTTATCTCGTCCTCGCGGGGACTTTCGCCTGCGTCGGTCAGATAGGAATAACTCGGGCGTATATCTGCGCGCCGGCGAAGGAGATTTCGGTCTATGACTACACGCAGGTGCTCTTCGCCGCGGCGCTCGGATTTTTCGTCTTCGGCGATGTGCCGGATGTCCTGAGCGTTATAGGCTATGTCCTCATCTGTGGCGCGGGAGTGGGGATGTTCGTATATAACAAGTGCAGAACGGCATAAAAAACAGAGCAGGTCATCGGATATCCGGTGACCTGCTTTTTAAATTTATTCCGAAAATTCTGCAATGACTGCGAGGAAAACTTCTCCGTAGCGCTGTGATTTTGCCTGACCGACTCCGGAGACCTCAATAAATTCCTCCTGCGTTTTCGGCTTGAGGCGGCACATATCGATGAGCGTCGCGTCGGTGAAAACGACATAAGCCGGTATGCTCTGGCGCATGGCGAGACTTTTTCGCAGATCTTTGAGCGCGGCGAGGAGCTTTTCGTCCGCCGGCGGGAGCGGAGCGTCTTTTGCGGCGGCAGCTTTCTTTTTCTGCGGTATCTCGAGCATCATGCGCAACGTCTCCTGACCCGTCAGAACTCCGCGGCTCTTCGGCGCGAGTTTGAGTATCGGGTATTCGTCGCCCTGTGCGGTCATGTATCCGTTTTCGCAGAGATGGTCGATGATGTCGCGCAGCCGCTTTTCAGGGCAGTCCGCCATTATGCCGTAGGTAGATTGCCTGCTCAGCCCGGCGGATATCAGCCGCTCGTTTTTGCTCCCGCGCAGGACATCGCAAATTACTTTTTTGCCGTATCGCTGACCCGTCCGTGCGACGCATGACATTATCTTCTGCGCGTCAACCGTGATATCTGTGTTCTCGTGATTCGAGAGGCAGTTGGAGCATTTTTCGCACCGCTCGGGGCCCTTGTCGCCGAAATATTCGAGTATGAATTTACGCAGGCACTTGTGTGTCGTGCAGTAAAAAGTCATCTGCTTGAGCCGCTCTCTGTCGCGCCGTCTGACCTCTTCCTGTTCGTCCTCGGTGAGGTCGGGGTTCGGCTCGGAGTTGTTTATTAAGAACTGATTCGTCCGCACGTCCTTTGCGCTGTAGAGCAGAATGCAGTCCGCACTCCTGCCGTCGCGCCCGGCGCGTCCCGCCTCCTGATAGTAGCTCTCCATATTCTTCGGCATGTTGTAGTGGATGACGAACGAGACATTCGATTTGTCGATCCCCATGCCGAAGGCGTTTGTGGCGACCATTATCGTCGCGCGGTCATAGACAAAATCGTCCTGGTTGCGCCTGCGTTCATTTTCATCAAGCCCCGCATGGTAGCGGGTAGCGGCGAATCCGTTTTTTTGAAGCAGTTCGCACACTTCCTCGACCGCCTTGCGCGTCGAGCAATAAACTATGCCGGATTCATTCTTGCGCTCTTTTATCAGCTTCATCAGCTCGATCGATTTGTTCTTCGGCTGCATGACGGAAAAGAACAGGTTCGGCCTGTCGAAGCCCGTTGTGACAACGAGCGGGGAGACGAGCCTGAGCAGCGTTTTTATATCATCTCTGACGGCTCCCGTGGCGGTAGCGGTAAATGCGCCGACAACGGGACGGGAGTTAAGAGCGTCGATAAAATCGGGTATTTTCAGATAGCTCGGGCGAAAATCCTGACCCCATTGCGAGACGCAGTGCGCCTCGTCGACCGCGACCATGGATATATTGAGATTGCGGCATATTCCGAGAAAAGCGGGCGCGCAGAGCCGCTCCGGTGCGACATAAATTATTTTATATTTGCCGCTCTCCGTGTTTTGCAGCACTTTAAGATACTGCGCGTGGGTCAATGAGCTGTTTATGTATGCGGCGGCGACGCCCGACTGGACGAGCGCGCTGACTTGATCTTTCATCAGAGAGATGAGCGGGGAGACGACAATAGTGATGCCGTCAAACATGAGTGCGGGCACCTGATAGCATATCGACTTCCCGGCGCCCGTGGGCATGATGCCGAGAACATCGCGCCCGCCGAGCAGGCTGTCCGTTATTCTGTCCTGCCCCTCGCGGAAAGAATCGTGGCCGAAATATTCTTTTAATACGCTGAGCTTGTCCCTCACCGTTTGCACCTCAACAGAAATATTTATAAAATTAATTATACTCTGCGGCGCGAAAAACATCAAGAAAATAAAAATAACGGCGGGCGAAAAATCGCCGACCGCCTGAAATATTTATAACGCAGCGTTATCAATCAAATAACCAAAAGACTGAATTCTTTTCGTTATTTATCCGCCGCTCTGCCTGCAAAATGCCGCCTGCGGGTGCACAAAACGGAGATAATCCGACCGCAGGGGAAAGACGATGCACAAAAGGTGGAAAAAAAGGCATCCCCGGCTTTTGCGGACAGGCTTATGGCGGTCCCCATCAACGATTAATAACGCTGCGTTAATAATTAAAGTATATCATTGAAAAATATATTTTGCAATGTCGATTTTTGCCAAAAAGCCGCAGACAAAACGGGCGTAATATAGCCCGAACATGCAAAAGCAGCCGCGCGGGCGACTGCTTTGCTTTAAATCTGATTTATTCCGCGGCCTTCATCGTCAGCTCGAGTATGCGCTTGACGCTTGTCTCGAGGTCGGCGCGGGTTATCTTGCCGTTTTCAAAAGCGGCTTTCAACTCCTCGGGCTCGCCGTCGCCCATCTTGACATCGTTGCCGGCGAGAACCTCGTCGGAGTGGTTGCTGTGGACGCCCCAGTCTGTTGTGACCATGCCCTTGAAGCCCCACTCGTTGCGGAGCATCTCGGTGAGCAATTCATGGCTCACCGAAGTGTGGCAGCCGTTGATGAGATTGTAGGAGGACATAATTGTCCACGGGTCAGCCTCTTTGACGCATATCTCGAAGCCGCGCAGATATATCTCTCTGAGCGCGCGTTCGGAGACTCTGGAATCGCATTCAAAGCGGTTCGACTCCCTGTTGTTGCAGGCAAAGTGCTTTACAGATGCGGCGATTTTCTGCGACTGGATGCCGCGCACGTCGGCGGCGCAGCACTTTCCGGCGAGGAGGGGATCCTCGGAGAAATACTCGAAGTTTCGTCCGCACAGGGGATTGCGGTGGATGTTCATCGCGGGCGCGAGCCACACGCCGAGATTGTTTTCTCGCAGCTCCGCGCCGCCTGCCGCGCCAACTTCTTCAATGAGTTCCGTGTTCCATGTGCACGCGAGAAGCGTTGCGCAGGGCCATGCCGTTGTGGGCACGCCCGTTGAAGCGTTGAGGCGCAGACCCGCAGGCCCGTCAGCAGTCGGGACGGGCGGCACATCGAGGCGTTTCATGCCGCCGAACGCGCCTGTGTTGCAGACTCCGGGCTGATTCTGATGCCCGCCGACAAAGTCGATAAGCTCGTCAACGGTGAACTGCTTTATAAATTCGTCGAGCGTTATATTTTCGCCGACTTCGTCAAACATGATCGTATCTTTGGGCGCGGTCGCTTCGATGGGAGCGTGCGTGCCATGAGTGTAAACAGGTTCGCCCGTCGGGAGATTTTCAAAGCTGCCGTCCGCGAGCAGACGCTTTTCGAGCTTGAACGGTCTGCAGAGCGGCTTTGATTCTTTTGTGATTATATCCTCGCTCAGCACGAAGTCGTAGCGGAGCTTTTCTGTCGCTCTGACGGAATTTCCGAGGTAGAACGAGTATGTGCCTTTTTCGAGCACGAATGCTGATTTCTTTATCTTGCCGAGATCGTCGAAGCTCGCCATGTCGCCGATATCAAAGCTCAGCGCGATTGCCTCGGACTCACCGGGGGAGAGAAGCTTCGTCTTTTTGAACGCGGCGAGCTCTTTTGCGGGCTTGCCGAGCTTGCCCTGCGGCGCGCTGTAATAGAGCTGAACGACCTCTTTGCCGGGCACTTTGCCGATGTTTTTGACCGTCACCGCGGCGACTATCTTTCCGTCGCTCTCGCCGCAGAATGCGCCGCTGAACTCGAAATCAGTATAAGAGAGACCGAAACCGAACGGATAGCGAACTTTTTCGGCGGCGCCGGGAATCGTCTCGAAATAGCGGTAGCCAACATATATATCATCGAAATAATCGAGATGCTCGAAGCCTGTCAGAAACTCCTGCGCATTTTGATATGAGTCGTAGGAGTCGGGGATAGTGTCCGCCAATTTGCCGGAGGGGTTGACATCGCCGCAGATAATGTCTGCAATCGCCATGCCGCCCTCGAGCCCGCCCTGCCAGCCGGAGATTATCGCGCCGACTTTTTCATTGTCCGCGAAATACTCGCAGTCAACGACTGCGCCGGAGTTGAGGACTATGACCGTGTTCGGGAACGCCGCAGCGACTCGGTCGATGAGGCTCTTCTCCGTGTCCGAAAGGTAGTAGTCGCCGGGGATAGCCTTTCTGTCAACGCCCTCTGCGGAGAAGCGGCTGAGGGTTATTATCGCGATATCCGCGTTCGCGGCTGCCTCCGCTATGAGCTCGTCGGGCATATGCGCCTCGGCAACATGCATGCTCGCGAAGGTGTCGTAGATTATATCGTCTTTCTCTTTGCAGAAGGACATGGCGTTGACCTTGTCCCATATCTTCTCAATCTGGGCGCGGGTCGGGATGCGCTTGCTCGCCTCCTTGACGTATTCTTTGTAGAACTCGACGGTTGGTTTGAACACGCTGACCTTGCCCTCGGCTTCCTTCTGACTGAATCCGTCATAGACATTGCGGATGTAGGCGCAGAAAACGTCGCCGCTTCCGCCGCCGCCCTTTATGTATTCGATAGTCGCCTTGCCGAAGAGTGCGACTCTTGTTCCGCGCGTGAGCGGCAGAGTGTGAAGCCTGTTTTTGAGCAGAACCATACCCTCGCCGGCGGCTCTTCTCGAGAGCGCGGCGTGCTCGGGCGAACCCGTGACCTTTCTGCCGTCCGTGCCGAGCGGGATGCAGGGCTGATATCTGAATCTTGCGTATTTGTCCATAGCTGTTCTCCATCCTTTATTTGAATTTATTTAAGCTCACCTTGTGTTATTCTGTCGATGAAAATGCATTCCGACTCATACGAATCCGGCTTGTTTTCGTCTATTATAATCAGTCTGCCGCCGCGTTTGTCGCCGTAGGAGTGGTAACCCGCGCCGGGGGTCTGAACGAGCTTTATGCCGTCGACTTCCATTGTGAATGTGTTCACATGGTCGTGGCCGAAGAATGCGGCGACTATATCGCCCGTTCTCTTCCAGCGCTCGAATTCATCGCCGTTTTCGAGCGGCGGGCATGGGGATTCGTGAATCTCGCCCTCGAGCAGTGCGCCGTCCGGGACGGAGTAGTGCTGCGCGCCGAGGCTGTATTTGCCATCCGGGTCTTTTTTCAGGTTGTTATATTCCTGAATGACGGGAATATGCTGAAACAGCAGCGATGGCACGGCTTTTCCGCCGTTCTGCGCCTTGAGTTCGGCGGCGCGTCTTTCGTACCATGCTATCTGATCTTTTTTTACAAAGCCGTATCCGGCGTCGTCTATAACATTGAACTCATCGTCCCTGACATAGTCGCCCGAGTCGATGCACCAGATGTTCCAGGCGATATGCTTGCCGTCGGAAGACAAAATAGGCAAACTGCAATTCGCGCAGCCGGAGACATCCTCGTCGTTCATCGTGCTCCTGAAATTCTCGTATTCGGCGTATATACAGATCTGATTCTCTTTCGCGAGAAACGGCAATTTGGGCTGAGCCTCGGCATCGTGATTGCCGAAAACTATGGCGAGCGGGATATTTTTCTCCGCAATCGGCGCGACTATCTTTTTGATAGTATTATACATATATTCATATGTGAACTCCTGCCAGTAGCCGCTGATGTTGTCGCCGCCGAAAACGACAAGATCGGGATTTGCAATTTCGATGCATCGGCGAATGACATTTATCGTCTCTTTGCTCTTATTTATCGGTATCTGCCTGTCCTCTTCGTCGTCCATCTCCGGGTCGACTTCGTGGATATCAGTCAGATGCAGAATGCGGAATTTTCCGTCCGCGCCGAAGCGCAGGGGAGCCTGCTTTTCTTTTATATATTTCTTTGAATCCGGCAGCCCTTTTGCCATGCTGTTCCCTCCGATATTTGATACTGAAATTATATACTTGCTTCGACACTGTGTCAATAATTGTGTTGCATTCGCGATTCTGCGTTGTTTACTGTGCATAATTTAAAAAGTCCGTTTTTGGCAAAAGTGCATATTGCGAAAAACAGAACGCGGTGATATAATTGATTTAATAACACGGTTTTCTAATTTGCAGATGAGGGGCGCGCTTTTTGAAAAATACACTTGATTCATCCATAGTCAAGCTGACGAATTACCGCTCTGTGTGGGGATACATACACAAAAACAAGCAGGCGACAATTCCGCAGATAGCCAAAAGCATCGGACTGAGCCTGCCGACCGTGACGCGAGCTATTGATTACGGTGTTGCGGAGGGAATTATTAATCCGGACGGAGTTATAGGTGCGGAACGCGGGCGCAAGGCGCAGGTATATAAGCTTAACGCGGACTATATGCATTTTCTGCTGATTTATCTTGACTCCGATGTTCTTTCATACAGAATCCATGATTTCAAAAGCCGTACTATCGGCAGCGGAAATATACCGATTTGTGACGAAAAAGTACTTTCTACGCTTGAGAATCTTGTTATGACAAGCGTTGCGGCCGATCCGCTCATAGCCATGACGGCGATAGCCGTTTCGGGCGTTGTCTGCAAGGGTGTTGTTATGGACTCGGCGGCATTCCCGTCGCTCAACCATATCGATGTTGCAAAGAGGCTGAATGAAAAATTCGGACTGACGGTTCTTATTGACAACGACCTGCATGTCGCAACGAATGTGGCAAGAAAATATTCAAATTATAAGGAGGGCATAACCGTCCTCTATGCCTACGGCAAGCACAAGAGCGGCTCGGGAATAATCGCAAACGGCGAGGTGCTCTGCGGCGCGTCGGGCGCTGCCGGCGAGGTCGAAAACATCCCGCGGCACACTCCGGACATTGAATCTGAGCGCATAGCTTTTTGCAGCGAACGCCTCCAGACGATAATCGCGCTGATGAATCCGGGCAGGGTAGTTATATATGAGCTCGATGAGGGCATGGATACGGACAAGCTCATAGGCTTGATAAAGAGCAAAATGAAGCCTTATCTTCTGCCGGAGTTCAAGCTCGGTCGCGATTTCTTTGAGGACTGCTTCCTCGGGCTTAGCATCGTGTGTGAGGTTGGGATAAAACAGAGCCTACGGGAGAGACTTGATTTTTAAACAACGAGGGGAATTTTAACAATTCCCCTTATATCTCAAATAATTAACAACACTTATTTAAGATATAACTTTACTTATTTGTAGATATAGTGTATAATATCCGCGAGGGTTCTGAATTATTTTATGAATAGTGCGGTACTTTGTCGGCTCTGCATATTAAAAGCTGAATTTATAACTTAACGTTATAATATAAATTACTGCAAAGGAGGAGAAAAAAAGAAGCAAAGAATAACAATGTCTATAATGTTTTTACAAAACGAAAGGAGAACAGAGTAAATGAAAACATTTAAAAAAGCGCTGAGCGTTATACTTTGCCTGTGCATGATAATGTCCGTTATGGCGGCAGGGCTCAATGCCTTTGCGCAGGAGGAAGCGACCGCAGCGCTTGACGGCGCTGTCAGCGAAGCGGCTGCTCTTGCCGTATCCGATCCTACGGACGAAAAACCCGACGTTGACGCTATGGAGCGCACCAAGTTAAGTATCCCATCGGCGCTTCCAAGAAGGCTGTCAACAGGTCTATCGGCAGAGTTGAAGATATTCTTTTCACTATTTTGAAGGTTCCCGAGGGCGGAGTTCCCCAGGTGCTCAACGAGAAGGTATATACCAATGAAACCGTAGCTCTTGTTGCAAAGAAGCTGTTCCCGCTTGTCGGCGGACTCAGCAGCCTTGTTGCAAAGGGACCCAAGGACCTTGCCGCAAAGCTTGACAAGGAGACCTGCGCGGGTGCTATCGCGGCTCTTAACGCCGCAGCGGCCACGCTCGGCGCGGACGGCAAGCCCGTAGACAAGCTTGAAGCATGGCAGTATCTCACTGTTGTTGACGGCGACTTCGGTTTCGCTAACGGCGACAAGGAGGGCTTCCTCGACGCTGTTGCGTCGCTGTTCAGACCCCTTTCGCTGCTCACTACCGTTGTTTCCTTTGAGAACACAACCAGCTTATTTTACGGTCCGCAGCTGGGCATATACGAGGATCTCATCCCCATATTTGAGGCTCTCGGCATAAAGGACTTTATGACCTCCGACGAGTACACCGCATATGTTAAGAAGGGCGCCAACACAAACGAGAAGATGGATCGCCGTATCCGCGGCATCATCACTCCCATATTCACTCTTGTTGACGCAGTTGCCTCTGCGGAATCCCCGGTCGACGAGGTTCTGAAGATTCTCCCGAATCTTGCCTCCGCTATTGACACGGGACTTATCGACACTCAGATACACAGTATGCTGGGCAAAATCAGCTTGGGTATCGGCAACAGCGTTAAGGTTGACCTCACCACCGGCGGCATATACGATATGATCGCCCCCAAGCTCAAGGACATCGAACTCCAGGCCGCCAAGGTTGACGAAAACGGCGAGGAGACCGCCCCCGCAGTCACTCTTACAATAAACCTTGACAAGGAGAAGTTTGCGGCTGCAATAAAGGATATCGCCGCCTGCGGAGTCTTCACCGCAAAAGAGAGCGCAGCCAAGACCAGAAACTGGTTTGTCGGCATCGAAGGCGACTCGGCGGATGCGTTTGTCGTTCTGTTTAGATATCTCCATTCCGAGCTTACCGAGGAGAACAACGCTGTGGCGATAAAGACCGCTGTTGCAGCTCTCGACATGAACGCCTCGCAGAAAATTGTTGTCAATTTCCTCGTTTCCTCCGTGCTCTCGTCCTCTGCTGACGGAGCGCTCAGAACCATAGTTGCTCTTCTTCCGCTTGCAAAGACCGGCGTGAAGATAGCAGCCCGCTTCGGCGCGTTTGATAAATAAGCTTTAATTTGCAAAACACAATTTCATAAAAGCAAGGAGCGGCGGAGCGTCATAAGGCGTTCCGCCGTTCTGTTGTCAATCACAAATCAAATTGTTAAATCAACTAAAAATAAAGCTGTTTTTTCGGCATTTCGTACAGGCCGCCGCTCTTGTTTTTTATTTCTTGTTATGTTAAAATCAATTCGTATGAAATACATTTTTGGAGGTCTTTCTATGAAAAAATGGCGAGTAGGTATTATCGGTGTCGGCGGAATATTCAACGGCGCTCACCGCGAGCACTATCTTAAAGACGATCGACTTGAGGTTGTCGCGCTCTGCGACATAATCGAGGAGAGGGCGGTCGAGTGCCGCGACGGTTTTTTCCCCGACGCGAAGGTATATACCGATTTCAACGAGCTGCTCAAGGACGAGACGATAGACTCTGTCGATATCTGCACCCCGAACTATCTCCACTCGATAATCGCGGTTGCCGCTTTCAAGGCGGGCAAGCACGTTTTCTGCGAGAAGCCGGACGCTGTCAATGTCGAAGAGGTCATGAAGATGAATGACGCCGCTAAGGCTGCGGGCAAGACGCTCATGGTCATGAGAAACAACCGCTTCACCGACGCGTCTAAGCTTGCGAAGAAGTTCATTGACGACGGCAAAATGGGCGAGATATACTGCGGACGCTGCGGCTGGCAGAGGAGACGCGGAATCCCCGGAAAGGGCGGCTGGTTCACCACCAAGGCGCAGTCCGGCGGCGGTCCGCTCATCGACCTCGGCGTTCACATGATAGACCTTGCGATATGGCTCATGGGCAACCCGACTCCAGTCGCCGTGACCGGCAGCACATACTGCAAGTTTGCCGACAACGACGTCAGCGACTCCGTGAACTCCGACTTCGGCGACAAGGTCGAGGACGGCACGTTTGACGTTGAGGATCTTGCGATGGGCACTATCCGATTCGATAACGGGGCGCAGCTCCAGATAGAGTTCAGCTGGGCGTCGAACGTCAAGAAAGAGACGCGCTTTGTCGAGCTTCGCGGCACGAAGGCGGGACTCAATTGGCAGGACGGTGAGGTCGAGTTCTACACCGAGGAATACGGCAAGTGCCTCGATGTTATCCCGACTAACTACGCTACCGACAGAGAGCACGCGAGAAACCTCAGGCACTTCTACGATGTGGTTATCGAGGGCGCCGAGCCGTGCTTCAAGCCGCAGCAGGGAATTGATATGATAAAGATTCTCTGCGCAGTTTACGAGTCCGCAAGGACGGGCAGAGAAGTAGTGCTTTAAAAAATGTTTTAAACAGCTTTGGGGAAAAGAGAAATTTTGGCTGATATGTGGGAATATCAATCGACAGCGTTGCGGTTGATATTCCTGCTGAAAGCGCATTTTGTGAAAAGAGGAGAATGAAATGAAATCTAAATACAAAAAGTCAGTTTTGTTTTTGCAGGAAGTAGTTCTGCTTGCAATCGGCATAGGAATGGCGCTGCTGTTTTGGCGCGGACGCTATGATACCGACAGCTTTAAAAGGACGCTTGTCGGCGGAATCGGACTGATGATTGCTTTCTTTGCGGTCTTTTTTGCTGAGTATTTTAACCGATATGTTGAACTCGGTGAGAGCTGCGCAAAATTCAATTCATTCAGAGTCACAAAGGGCAAAAAGGCGATGAATATGAATGTGAGCTACGAAAATATTCTCGCCATAGATTCAAAGCGGATGCCCCTTTTCGGAATCTATAAAGTTGTGGTGCGTGCAAAGAATATGCCGGGCAGCATACCGATTACTCCGGTCATGTCGCATTATTGGAAGCTTGTTACTCAACTTTGCGATTTGGCGAAAAAATATAACCCGCATGTCAATATAAGCGATGATCTTCTTGAAGAGATCGAAAAAAAGCGGGGTAAATAAAATGAAGAAAGTCAGAAATAAGAAGAAAACTATAGCATATATAATTATCATTCTGGCGGTGATTCTTTGCGACTTCCTGTATGCAATACTGTATTTGAAAGGTATCATTCCGCCAAAGTTTAATTACATACCTGAATGTATACTTCTGTTAGGCGTCTCGGCGATTTGTGCCGTGAAATTCAAAGACAGGAACAGTCAGAATAACATTTGATATCGAGAAGTCTCCCCGCATCTCAGTGTGCGGGGAGTTTTGCGCCGATAAAGTTTTGCTTGTTGTAGGGGTCGGCGACTCGACGACCCTATGCCGCCAACGGCGGCACGGAGTTTGGACAATGCTTTTTCGAGTCATTACAAATAGAAAAAACTATTGCTTTGTGCTGACTTCGTCAGCAGTGGGTCGGCGAGGTCGCCGACCCCTACAAGAGCGCGTAGTGTATATTATGTGGTAATATATTTTGCTCCGAGCTATTTAATGGTGCTCAGTATTCGGTCTTTGCTCAATAAACAAGAGCGGGTAAAGTGCATTTAAAAACGCAAAATGATAAACCAAAAGGTCACAATCCGCATTGCCTGCAAATTGTGACCTTTTTTATTTGCTGTTTTGTCTGCGCCGAGAATTATTTCTTCGACTTCTTGTCGTATCTTCCGCCGAGTCTTTCTTCGGCTTCGGCGCGGGTTATTTTGCCGCTGTTGCAGTCCGCCATGGTCTGAACATCCTTGTCGGTGAGCTTGTAGCGGGTCCAGATGACATAGGCTATGGCGTAGCCTATCGCCGTGAACATAACATAGATGAACCACAGAACGGCCTTCGCGTGGTCTGTCTGAGTGACACCCTGGAGGTCTGCGAAGTTCTGCGCTCCCTCGACGCTGACCCAGCCGGTGGACTTGAGACCGAGTATAAACATACCGAGCGCGCCGGAGACGGCTGCGGTGAGCTTGCACATGAAGGTTTGGATTGCGAAGGTGATTCCCTTGGCCTCGATGCCGGAGGTGAATTTGCCGAACTCCGCGCAGTCGGGCGTGAACATGAAGAGCATGACGCCGAGAATAGCCATGGGTACCGCGCGCAGTATCGAGATAATGATGAAGCCTATCATCGAGTTGTAGCCGATGAGCCACATGACGACGCTTAAAATAACGGTAGCCAAAGTGCAGACTCTGAACAGCTTCATCTTGTCAAATTTTCTGACCATGTGGGGCACGAGGAACGAGAATATCGCCGCGGGAACAAGGCTCAGAGCCTGAACGACGAGTGAGAACTGCGAGTTATTAAAGAGATAGAACGAGACAAAAAGGTTGAGCGAGCCGGAGACGTTGGCGCTCGAATAGAAGAAATAGCCTATGTAATAGATGAGCAGATACTTGTTCTGAACGAGATAGCTGAACATCTTTTTGAGCGTGAAATCCTCATCCCTGTCTCCGCCGAAGCGCTCCTCAAGCTTGAAGCAGGCAGGGATCATCGTGATAATTGCGAACACGGCGCAGATTATTGCGACTACCGTGTAGTTGAGCTTGACCTGCTCGCCGACGAGGACGGTGCCGAGAATGAGCGCAACGCCTGAGCCCACGCCCGCCCAAATCTGCTTATAGGATATAATGCTGTTTCTTTCGTCAATGTTTTCGCTCATCGAGGTGATGATACCGAATATCGGCACGTCGCAGAGGGTGTAAGCGGTATCCCAGAGTATATATGAAACAGCGAGCCAGATGAGCTTCGCGTTTTCGCTGAAGTTATTGGGTATGGCGAAGAGCATGACCGTAGTCAGCGGGATAAAGACGAGCGATATCCTGAGCCACGGAATGAACTTCTTGCCGCTCTTGAACTTTACTTTGTCGAACAGCACGCCGAAAATAGCGTCGTTGACCGCGTCCCATACCTTGACCGCGAGCATGATCCCCGCGGTTTTGACAAGTCCGCCGATAGAGAGAATGAGGTAGGTCGTCAGGAAAGAGGCGACGAGGTTATATATCGCGTTCTGTCCGCAGAAGTAGAGATAGTAGCTCAGTCTCTCCTTCGGTTTTGTAGACCAGCCCTTCGGGGTGGATGTGATTTTTTTGATAAGACTCGGCATTTTTTGTAACCCCTCCGTTTTTTGTGGATTTCATATTGAAAATCCGTTTTAAGTCAAATAATACTGTACCATATTTACAATAATCAGTCAATGAAAATTTAATTCTAAACCCCCGATTTCTTGAGCGCCGGGGTGTAAAAATGTATAATAACCGAAAGCGCGGAGGATGATAATATGATTTTTAAAAGACTGACAAATTCAGAAGATAAAATATATGAAAAAGCGATGGAGCTTTCCTATATATGAACAGCGGCTGCCCGAGAGGCAGAAGAAAATAATGACCGAGCCGGAGTATAATTTTCTGCTGATATTTGACGGCGATATCTGGGTCGGCGAGCTGCTCTGCTGGGAGGCCGAGGATTTTATCTATGTCGAGCATTTCTGTACCCTGCCCGAAAGGCGCGGACGCGGCTACGGCGCGCAGGCACTCTCCTTCTCGGCGAGCGCGAAAAGACGGTCATTCTCGAAATCGACCCGCCGAATGACGAAGTATCCGTCCGCCGCAAGGCTTTTTATGAGCGTGCCGGGTACAGAGCTAATCCGTTCGAGCATATCCACCCGCCGTATCACAGCGAATATAAGGGTCACAGGCTCGTTGTCATGACCTGCCCGACGGCGATAAGCGAGAATGAATATAAGAGTTTTAACAGCTATCTTGAAAATGTGGTTATGAAAAAATAACATCACGGGGATTTTTCGTCATTTTCAACAAACAACGACAAATTTTTTTGTCATGTTAGGCTGAAATTCCGTGTTTACTTTTGACATCGGCTCTGCTAAAATGACCTTGAAAAAGGGGGCGGAGCAATGAAAGAAATAACCAACAAACCTGTGCCGCGACAATATGAGGAGCGGTTCGAAGAATTGACCCGCGGCGAAGAGGTTTTATTTATCGTCGTGGGCGACCTTGATTTAAAAGGCAAATATGCGGATACAATGCTCGTTTTCACAAAAAACGGGCTTATTGCCTTTGACAGAAGCTTTGACGGCGGCGTGTGCAGCATCGCCTATAATGAAATGGAGTCGGCGGATGTCAAGCGGCTCTACGGCAACGCGCTGTTTCGAGTCAGATTTTCAAACGGAAAGAGAAAGCCGCTCATGCGCTTCTCTTATGCCGCCGCCGAGGTTGCGGATGCAGGCGCGGTGTTCGTGAACTCGTTGAAAGAACACGGCTATTCCGACGAAGACGCGGAGGTCGTGAAATCCGTCTATCTCAAACAGCGCTCTTTCTGCCCGAAGTGCGGACGCAAATTGCCCTCGCCCGATGCCGAGTGTCTCAACTGCTCCGGCAAGCGCAAGCTCATCACAAAATTCTCGAGCTATGTCAAGCCCGAAACAAAGCCGCTGATAGTGTGTATGATTCTCTCCGTGCTCACAACGGCGTTCTTGCTCGTCCCGCCGTATATCACAAAGATAATGGTCGACGATGTTATCCCGCAGAAATCGTCAAAACGGCTCATGGCGGTCATTTTGCTTCTGCTCGGGGGGTATGTCCTTCAGTATGTGATAAACGGTTTTCGGGCGTATAAGCTCAGAATATCCGGCGACAGGATAGTCTTGAATCTCAAGAAAGATATATATGAAAAGGCGCAGTATCTGCCGATGAGCTTCTATGACAGGATATCGACAGGCTCCGTCATAAACCGCGTCAACTCCGACGCGACGGTGATACAGAACTTCATCATGAAGATAACCCAGGAGGCGGTCATTCAGGCGTTTACGCTCGTGGGGCTGATAGTCATAATGTTCATGATGAGCTGGCGATTGGCGCTCTTTTCGCTCATTCCCGTGCCGATAGTCGTGTTTGTCGGCAAGCGGTTCGGCAAGGTGCTCGGACCCAAATATATGCGCATGTGGCGGCGCTCCGCATCGATTTCTTCGATGCTCGCCGACACTATACCGAGCGTGCGAGTGATAAAAGCGTTCACGAATGAGCGGAAGACGGTCAAACGCTTCAACGCCTACTGCGACGAGTGGTTCAAGGAGGATAAGAAAGCAGCCGTGCCCTCTGCGGTGTTCCCGTCGGTGATAACATTCCTCGTGACCTGCGGAACGCTCGTCATATGGTTTATGGGCGGCAATCTTGTCATCTCCGGCAGCAGCGAGGTTTCGCTCGGTCTGCTCGTGTCGTTCATCTCATATGCGAGCATGTTCTATAACCCGGTCAACTTCTTTGCGAATATCGGCGACACATACCAGAACACATTAGCGTCCGCCGAAAAGATACTCGATATCCTCGATGCCGAGCCCGAGCACGATTTCGGTCAGGGAAAAGAGCTCAAGCGCATGGATGGCAAGATTGAATTCAAGAATGTCAACTTCGCGTTCGACCGCTCGAAAAAAGTCCTCTCAAACATAAATCTGACTATAGAGCCGGGCGATATAGTCGGCATAGTCGGAACGACGGGCTCCGGCAAATCGACGCTGATAAACCTGTTGATGCGCTACTATGACGAATACGACGGCGAGATACTCGTCGACGGAATAAACATCAGGGACATCGACCTGAGATATTACAGAAACTCGATCGGCTTCGTCCAGCAGGAGCCGCTGATGTTCAGAGACACGATATATAATAATATCGCCTACGGCAGCGCGGATGTCCATGTTGAGCAGGTGCTCCACGCGGCGGAGGTCGCGAACGCGGACGGCTTTATCCGCCGTATGCCCGATGCATACGACACCATGCTCGGCGAGCGCGGAGTCGGACTCTCCGGCGGCGAGAAGCAGCGCGTGTCTATAGCCCGCGCGGTGCTCAGAAATCCGAGCATACTCATCTTCGACGAGGCGACGGCGGCGGTCGATTCCGAGACCGAGAATCTTATTCAGGGCGCGATAGAGAGACTGATATCCGGGCGCACAACGCTCATGATTGCCCACAGGCTTTCAACTTTGCGCAAGGCGAACAAGATAGTTGTTGTCGACCACGGCGAGATAATCGAATGCGGCACTCCCGAAGAACTCATGGCGCTCAAGGGCAAGTACTACAAGCTCATTGAGATCCAGTCCATGGGCGAACAGCTTCAGAGGAAAAAAGCCGCCGAGAATTTTGAATAAGGGGGGAGCACAATGCCGAGATATATTGACGGACCGGAAGTGAAATTCACTCGCCGGGACGGGATTTTCGTCGATGCCGAGTTTTACTCAGGCGAGAAGTTCGAGGGACTCGAACTGCACAGAATGTTCCCCATAACCGGACTCAGCAGATACATTTCGCTGATCGACAGCGAGGGCGAGGAGATAGCGGTGATAAGAAACATCGACAATCTTCTGCTGGAGTCGAAAGAGGCTGTCGAGCAGTGCCTCGACGAATACTATATGATCCCGCGGATAAAGCGATTCATAAAGATGCGCGAAAAATTCCTTATCTGGATGTGGACGGTCGAGACGGACAGGGGAATATGCACTTTTGAGATAAGAAATCATCTCACGGCGGTAAAGCCGCTCTATGACGGGCGCATATTAATAAAAGACGCGAACGACAACAGGTACGAGATACCCGACGTCCGCAAGCTCGACAAGAAGAGCCGCAAGATGATAGACCCGAAAATTTAATGAGGAGAATGAATATAATGAAACTTTTGATAGCTATTGTTAATAATGATGACAGCGCGGTCGTTTCCTCGGCTCTGACGAAGGAAGGCTACACGGTGACGAAGCTCTCGACCACGGGCGGATTCCTCATGGTCGGCAACACGACTTTCCTCATCGGCGCGGACGACGACAAGGTCGCGAAGGCAAAGGAGATAATCAAAGAATATTCTCAGCGCAGGATGCACACCGCCGCATCTACCGCCGCATTCGGCAGCGGACTTGCCGAGGGCGATCTCGGCTCGGAGGTCGCGGTCGGCGGAGCTATTGTGTTTGTGCTCGATGTCGAGAGCGTGGAAAAATACTGATAGGGGAGAATGAAATGAGCTTCACTGTCAATATCTACTACACCGGCAAAAACGGCAGCGCAAAAGAGTTTGCACGCGAAATGACGGAGAGCGGGCTTGTGAATAAAATAAGAGCCGAAGAGGGGAACGAGAGATACGAATATTTCTTTCCGCTTGACGACCCGGAGACCGTGCTTTTGATAGACAGATGGCGCGATCAGCAGGCGCTCGATGACCACCACAAGTCCGAGATGATGGAAGAGATAGCGGCACTGCGCAAAAAATACGCCCTGCGCATGCGCGTAGAGCGATATACGGAACTTTAATAAACGCCCTCCGTTCAAGATGAAAAGACTTTGCGTGAATTGGGACTTGTTGCAGAATCTATTTAGGCGCCCCTGTAAGGGGAGCTGGCTCGGCGTAAGCCGAGACTGAGGGGTTAGCCCGCCCTGCTTAAAATAATAAGTATATGTGCACGATATCGCTACAGCTGTTTATTGCGATATTTATACTCGCAAAGCCGTTTCGCTGCCTATCCATCCATCAAACTATAAAGAATGACCGACCGCAGCATTTTTTTGCTGCGGTCGGTCATTGTTTTGCGAACGCTGCCTTTTGGCGTGGTTCGCTCGGTTCGGATGCTTTGGCGGTGCGTTTATCCCGCGTAGAAGAAATCGTCTATCATCTCCTCCACATGGACGGGGGAGACATCGTTGCGCTCGAGCATGGAGACAAAGTCCCTCAGCTTTTTTCTGCTGAAAGAGATGTCGGGAAAACTTGTTGTTTCATTGAATCCGTTTTCCGTGACGGTCATCACTATGCCGTAGGAAATACGGCCGCCCGAGGCGGTTGAACTTTTTCTTGCTTCGGAGGCGCACTGAGCATCGGAGATTGCCGCATATCCGATGTCGTCCGTTTCACATCCTGCCGGACGGCAGATGCCGTCGGTGATCTCAAATCTTACTTGCCGCATTTGTTCACCCTCAGTTACTACGCTGATTGAGAATAATTATATGTGATTTTGATTCACTTTGCAATAGTTTTTGTAAAGAAATTTTGATTTTTTATGAATTTTTATTGATTTTGTGCAATATTTTATGGTGTTCGACAAGAAAAAACAGGGAAGCGCGGCATATGTCGGCTTCCCTGCTTGATTTTCAGATGTCGAAAATATTGAGCCCTGTCTGTTCGCTTATGCGCCTGCCCATGTCAATGTCGAAAATTTTGATGAACATTTCGCAGGTCGCGCTTATCACCGCTTCATTCAGGTGACCGCCGATGACGGCGCCTTTTTCGTCCGCGAACGCGGCGTGAAGGTGGAGATAAGGCTCGCCGTCCTTGCGGCTGAGATTGCCGTTTAACGAGACAAGCTCGAGCGGCTGAACAAATGTCAGGCTGTGGTATTTCTGCTCTTCAAGGTCGTATAGCCCGAACACCGCGCGCCCTACCGCTCCGATGGCTGATATCTCGGCAAAGCGGATATCTTCGTCCTTTGCTATCTTCAGCACCGACGCGATTATTTCCTCGCCCGGGTCAAGTCTTACCGCGAGGACATCGCCTGTTTTCACATATTTCATGCTATCCCTCCGTCAAATTTTATTCCCGCCGACTCGCGTATGCGCTGCATCGTGCGGCTCACAGAGAGCGCCGTTTCGCGCAGCTCTCTGTATTTTTCTCTGTTATTTTCCGGCTCTGTTATCAGCTTATAAAACGCGCGAGCCTCGTTGCCCATGAGTTCATCTTTCGGCGTGTCGCCGCAGATAATGCGGCTCGTCCCGTCGTTCATCACGAGTTCGATATCCGTGAGCTTTGAAATCGAGCCAATTTTTATGCCGCCGCGCTCGCCGATTATCTGCGAGCCCGCGTGATCCTGCCCAGTTTTGCAGCTTGTCATTGTTATCGCGGTGTTTTTACTTAGCATCGAGACGGCGGTCGCCGCGTCAGCTCCGCTTTCGAGAAATGCCGATACTGCCGAGACGGTTTTCGGCTCGCCGAACAGATCGATTGCAGGATAGACGCAGTAGATGCCGAGATCCATGAGACTGCCTGTCGCCATGGCGGGGTTGAAAATATTCGGCAGCCCGCCGCGAAGATAGGCTGGATATTTTGACGAATACTGCGAAAAATCAAAATGCGCAGTCCAGACCTTGCCGATGTCCCCGAGAGCTTCTCTGAGCGCCGCCCGCACGGGCGAGTGCATATACATTATAGCTTCGATATATATGAGCTTATTTCCGTCCGCGATTTCGCAGAGCTCCGAAAATTCGTCGGGCGTCACTGTTATCGGCTTTTCGCAGATGACATGCTTTCCGCTCTCGAGCATTTTTTTGCTCTGAGTATAATGCAGGGCGTTTGGGCTCGCGATATAGACGCACTCGGCAGGGGAGGCGGCGAGCTCGTCAAGCGAGGTGTATACTGTACTTATCCCGTTTTCCTTTGCGAATTTTTCTCCGCGCTCGCGCGAACGCGAATATACGGCGAAGAGTTCAAAATCGGGCGCAAACTTCAACCCGTCGATAAAGCTTTTGACTATCCAGCCCGTGCCGATGACGGCTAATTTCATATTTTTTCCTGCTTTCTCAGACCCTGCGCGCCATGACCGTGCAGACGCGAAGAGGGAATATGATATCAAATTTGTTCTTTTTATAGAAATTTATTGCGTTGGTGTTATATGAGTCGACCACCAGCATAACGCCCTTGCAGCCGATCTCTCTGAGATGCTCGGTCAGAGCCGCGAACAGGCGGGTGCCGATGCCGCAGTGCTGATAGCCGGGCTTTATATTGATGTGCATATGCGCGGGATAGCTTCTTGCGAATAGCGCGGGGCCGTTTACGGACGCCCACGACTCAATTATATCTCCTTTTTTACAGCCCTTGACGCGCGGGAGATATTCGGCTTTGAATATACGCTTGTATTTTTGATAGTCCGGCGCGCAGAAGATATAGCCGACCGCGCTGTCCGTGTCCTCATCGACGGCGATGAAGCAGTGCGCTGCCTCGCGGTCTATATAGTAGTCGCAGAAGGTTGCGAGCAAAAAGCGCATTGACTTTTCTTCGCGCGCGTTGCTGCCCGCCGTGTCAAGGCAGATATTGCGGACATCGTCCCGATATTTTTCGCTGTAATTTGTGATGATTATAGCCATATTTTACTCCTCAAAATCAATGTGGATATGGTTTTCGCCTTCCCAGAGTTCGTATTCGCAGTCGCCGCCGTAAGTAAACCATGACTTTTGCGGAACGGTTACATAGAAGTCCATCTCGCGCTCCGTTCTGATAAACGAGACGGCTATTTCGCCGCGCACCGTCGTTATGTGACCGCTCGCGCGGTTGAGCCCGTCGGGAATCTGCGGAGCAATGACAATTTTTTCATAGCCCGCCGAGTTTTTCTCCTGCGTGATGCCGAGAATGAATGAGAACAGATACCGCGTCACCGCGCCGAACATCGGATGGCTGTGCGAGCGCTCGCCGTCCCAGTTCTCCCAGATAGTCGTCGCGCCCTGCTTTTTCATGTTATAGAACGAGCCTTTGCCCGTTGAAGTCAGCAGATGAAAAGCCGTGTCGGCGCAGCCGCGCTCAAACAGTACGCGGGTTAGAATATCCGTGCCGAAAATGCCGGTGTCAAAAGCATCTGCGGCGTCGTATTTCTTTTTTGTATTGTTGAAAGCGCGCTCGCCGCCGAGTCCGATATCAACAGCAAAGCTGTTCGCACCCTGCGCGTCGCCGATAAACGAGCCTGTCTGCGGGCTGTAATATGCGTTGAGAATAGCCTGCTTCTTTTCTTCTATGCGCTTTTCGAGCATGGCGGCAGTTTCGCTTTCGCCGATAGCCTCCGATGCTTCTTTTGTCATCATCATCTGCTTGACATAGAGCGCGGTGTTGACGAATGGCTCGCATATTGTTATTTGTTCGGGCGTGCACCAGTCGCCGAGGCACCAGCCGCCCTCTTCCTCGCGGCAGACGAGACCGCCGGAGCTTCGCGAGTCGAGATAATCAAAATACCGAAGAATCTTCGGCAGATAACGGCGGAAAGTCTCTTTGTCGCCGTATATTTTATACATCTCATACGGCACGACCGCTATCGCGCCGCCCCAGCCTGCGGGGCCTCCGCCGCCGCCCATGAAAGGCGCGGTGTGCTGGACGTGACCGTTTCCGACGCTCTGGCAGTCGGAGATATCTTCGAGCCACTTTTTATAGAATTTCTGCGAATCCAAAAGCATCATCGCCGCTTCGCAGCAGAGCTGACCGTCGCCTGTGTAGCCGAGGCGCTCTATATGCGGGCAGTCCGAGGGCACGCCCGAATGCATGTTGCTCAGCTGCGTTCTGATATATGCGTCGTAGAGCCAGTTGAGCATCTCGCTGTCTGACTCGAACGATGAGGTCACGGCGCAGTCCGAGTGGACTACTTCGCAGCGCACGGGCTCGGCGTTGTTCGTCAGCTCGAAATACCGAAAGCCGTGCCAGGTAAACCAGGGCATGCACTCTTCGCCCTTTTTCGCGTTGCGGTATTCATCTTTTTGAATCTGCCCGCGGTCGCAGGAATCGAAATTCAGCGTGCCGTCCGGGTTTATTTCCTCGCTGCATCTGACGGTTATATCCGCGCCGTCAACCGTTGCCGCGACAACCGGATAGCCGGAAATATTCTCGCCCATGTCGTATATCGAAACTTCGCCGAGGTCAAAGAGCTTCGCGGGCTTTATTGCGCGCTCCACTCTGTCCGCCAGGCAGTCCTGAACGAAAAACTGAGTCTCATGCGCCGGGGCTTTGATAACATTTTGAAAGCCGCTGTTCGACGTCAGCTCGTCTGCAAGGCTCATGTCGTGAACCTCGCCGAAATATATATTATTTTCAATAATGCGGCTCTGCTTCCATTCAAGGTTCTCATCGGAAACAAAAGTATATTTTTTGCCGCTCTTATTCTCGACGTCGATTTTATAGCAGAGCTTTATGTCGCCGTATTTTGCGAACCCCTCGGCGCTGCGCTTCTGCTGGGCGAACCAGCCGCAGCCGAGAATGACGCGGATATCATTTTTGCCGTCAACAACAAATTTGGATATGTCATATCTCACGGCGTATGTGCGGTAGGACAGCTCGTCTAAGATAGGATATTCAAACGCCGTCAGATCGCGCTTACAGTATTGACTGTTGACGGGGACGAATTTGTCCTCGGACACTTCACGCCCGTTTATCCACAGGCGAAAGAAACCGAGCCCGCAGATGGTTATTTCCGCTTTCTTCGGCTCTTCGATGAAGAAGCCGCCTTTTATAACCGGCGAAGTGCAGCCGCTATCGCAGGTCACCCATTGAGCATTCCCGAAAAGTTCGCTGAAGTTCATGTTATTCCTCTCCCTCAAGTTGAGCTTTTCTGTTTTCGAGCTCTTCCCACTGCATCATGAGCTCGGTCTGCTCGTCGTTGAGCTTGCCGAGCGTTTCCGTCAGATCCATGACGCGCGCGTAATCTGCTGCCGCTTCGGGGGTCGACATCTCTTCGTTCGTTTTTGCTATCAGCCCGTCGAGCTCGTTTATCCGCTCTTCGCATTTCTTTATCGCGGTTATCGTGCGGCGCAGCTCGCTCTCGCGCTCCTTGCGGCGCTTGTAGTCCTCGCCGCCCTTGCCCATGGTCTTTGTCGCTTTCGGCTTCTCCGCGCTCTGCTCGGCAATTTTCGCCGCGTAGTCGTCGTAGCCGCCCTCGAAGCTCTCCGCGCCGTTCATGCCTATCGACAGCACGCGGGTGGATAACTTATTTATAAAATATCTGTCGTGGGACACGACGAGCATCGTGCCGTCGAAATCGAGCAGAGCCGCCTCGAGCGCCTCGCGCGAGGGAATATCAAGGTGATTCGTCGGCTCGTCGAGCAGCAGGACATTCGCGCCCGAGAGCATCAGCTTTAAAAGCGAAAGCCGCGCTTTTTCGCCGCCGCTCAGAGTCTCTATCTTCTTGAAAACGTCGTCCGCGCAGAACAGGAACTGCCCGAGCAGAGTGCGCACACGCGCCTCGGTGAAATCTCGGTGCAGATTCCAGATTTCATCAAGGACTGTATTATTGTTGTTGAGCGAGGAGAGCGTCTGGTCGAAATAGCCGACCTGAACGCCTGCGCCGAAGAGATATGAACCGGAGTCGGCTTTCTCCTTGCCGATAAGTATTTTTAAAAGAGTCGTCTTTCCGCAGCCGTTCGGACCGAGCAAAAACGCGCGGTCGGATCGGCGTATCTGGAACTCGACGCCGCTGAAAAGATGTTTGCTGTCGAATGACTTTGACAGCCCTCTGACATTCAGGACTTCGTTGCCCGTTGGCTCGACTTCGCCGAATGAAAAGCCGAGGGTTTTCGACGAGCGGCCGGGCGCATCGATTTCCGCCAATTTCTTGTCGAGCATCTTCTGCTTGCTGTCCGCGGTTATGAAATGCCGCCAGCGGCGCTGCTGTTCGATTATGCCCTCGAGGCGGTGAACTTCGTCCATCTGTCGCTCGTAGTGGCGGCGCTCGATCTCGTCACGTTCGGTCTTCTGCTCGAGAAAGCGGGAATAGCCGCCGTTGAACATCTCGATCCTGCCGTTTTCGAGCAGCATCGTTTTTGTCGTCACTTTGTCGAGAAAATAGCGGTCATGGCTTATAATTACCGCGCTGCCGCGGTAGTCGTTGATGAAGTTTTCGAGCCATTCGAGGCTTGTCAGGTCTATATGGTTCGTCGGCTCGTCGAGCAGGAGCAAATCCGGCGCGCTCAAAAGCAGCTTGCCCAGCGCGAGCTTTGACCGCTGACCGCCCGAGAGCAGGGAGCAGGGGAGCGAGAAGTCGCTCTCCGAGAATCCGAGACCTGTGAGTGCCGAGCGCGTGCGGCTTTTGTAGGTCAGCCCGCCCTCGTCCTCAAATTCGGTGTGCAGTCTGTTCTGCTCGGCGATGAGCGCGTTAATGTCGCCATGTCCCGCTTCGATGAGATCCGCGAGCTCTTCGAGCCGCTTCTCTTTTTTCATAAGAGGCTCGAACACGCTCTCCATCTCGTCATAGACCGTCTTTTGGCTCCCCGCGCAGGCGTGCTGCTCGAGATAGCCTATCTTTATATTTTTGCCGGGATATACCCCGCCCAGGGTCGGCTCAAGCTCGCCGGTGATGAGCTTGAAGAGGGTCGTTTTGCCCGTTGCATTCGAGCCGATGAAGCCTATCTTATCGCGCTCTCCGACTTCAAAGCTCACGCCCGAAAACAGCGTGCGCTCGCCGAACTCCATATCAAGATTCTGTACGCTTAAAACTGCCATTTGTAATATCAGACCCTTGTTTCAAGGATCTTTGCTTCTCCGTTTATTTTGTAGTCGCCGCAGTTTGCGGGAATGAAAATGCTGCCGCCCTTTGAAAATTCAAGAGTCTCGCCCGCGCATTCAAGCGAGCCCGCGCCGTCAAGAATAAGAAGCGACACAAAAGATTTTTCGTCCGCAGAGCCGTCAAAAGAACCGTTAACATCGAGAACTCTCTCGGTAAAGAACGGGCAGGCGACAAGATTCGTGACGTTGCCGTCTTTTTTCGGCGTGCAGGGATTTTTGTATACTCCGGTGTGCGTGACATTCACCGCATCTTCAACATGGAGCTCGCGCGGCTTGCCGTCAAAGCCCAGGCGGCCGTAGTCATATATTCTGTAGGTCGTGTCCGAGTTTTGCTGAACCTCGGCGAGCAGAATGCCCTTGCATATCGCGTGGAGCGTGCCGGATTCTATAAAGAAGAAATCTCCCTTTTTGACCGGGACTTTCTTGACATAGTCGGTCAGCGTGCCGTCGGTTATCGACTGCCTGAATTGCTCGCGGGTTATGTCCTTTTCAAAGCCGAGCAGAAGATAAGCGCCCGGCTCGCAGTCGAGGATATACCACGACTCGGTCTTTCCCGCGCCGCTGCCCTTTTTCAGGCAGTAGGCGTCGTCGGGGTGAACCTGAACCGAGAGGTCCGCCGCGGCGTCGATGAATTTTATCAGCACCGGGAAATCAGAGAATCCGGCGCAGTTTTTGCCGCCGAGCTCCGGGTGTTCGAGATAGACTTCGCGAAGAGTCTTCCCCGCAAATTCGCCGTTTGCGACTGTTGAACTGCCGTTTTTGTGCGCGGACATGACCCACGCCTCGGCGGCGTTTCGCTTGTCTGTGACAACGGAATATTCGTCAATGAGCCTGCGCCCGCCCCAGACAGTTTCCGAGACAAAGGGCGTCAATACCATGGGATAAAGCTTCAAAACACATTCTCCTTTATTATAAACATCTTATATATTTTTGGCGTTCGGACGAAAAATATAGTCCGGCTGAATTATTTTATCATATTTGTCCCATAATTGCTATACAAATAATACCGGGAGGACGAAAAAATGGTTACTGCTTTCAAATATCTGCTCGGAGGAAAGCTCAAAAAGGCGGACGAAGCTCCGACAAGGGAGGAGCAGTTGCTCGTGGACATAAGAGCGCTCAAAAAGGAGATGGACGCGGCATATCTGCGGTTTGAATACGGCGAGGACGACGACTCGGTCGAGGCCGCAATATATGAGCTCGAATCGCTCAAGCGCCGCTACCACAGACTCCTGAAGCTCGCAAAGCAGGAGGGACTTGAAAGCAGCGACATAGCCGTCTGCTACAAACTGGAATGAGGGGATAGCCTTGCCAACAGGAATGAAAACGGTTCTTATAATATTTCTCGCTGCCGCCGCGCTCGCGATAACGGTGTTTGCCGTGACGAACAGGCGCGGCTTTTCGGCGCTGATACTCAACGCGATAGGCGGCGCGGCGGCGCTGTTCGCCGTCAACATCGCGGGGCTTGCGACGGGGATACAGCTCTCCGTCAACCGCTGGTCGCTCGGCGCGGGAGCGCTGCTCGGTGTGCCCGGGGTGATATCAATGCTGGTGCTCGATATCGTTTTCAAATAAATTAAAATGAAGCCGCCCGCAGGCTGAAAATAGCATTTCTGCGGGCGTTCACAAAAAAATCAATTTTTTTAAAATTATGCTTGACATTCGCGCGGCGTTCATATATAATAGGCTCTGCTGAACGGGAAAGACCGAAAAATTCAGCTCAAATGGACGCTTAGCTCAGCTGGTAGAGCATTCGCTTGACGTGCGAAGGGTCAGCGGTTCGAGTCCGTTAGCGTCCACCAGAAAACGCCTTGATGAAATATCATCGAGGCGCTTTTTATTTTTCCTATCCTTGACATATATTTGCAATGTGATAAAATGACACTGTGGGTATTGTGAATATATGGAGGGGATGAAATGACGGAGCCTATCGCCGGAGTGCTAATTTACGATATTTTGATACTGCTGCTGATTTTTGCGCTGCCCGCTGTTATCAGGACAGCGGTCGAAGCGTTCAGACGAAAAAAATACGAAACGACCGTTTATTATGCCCAGACCGCTCTGCCGTATAGAGCTCTTGTGCGCGACAAGGGCAGGCTCGGCGAGTACTACACTTTTATGCATCTGCGCAATCTCGGCGGATATAAAAAATTCCTGTTCAACTGCTATGTTCCGAAATCAGACGAAAAGACGACCGAAATCGATGTTATTATGCTGCATGAGACGGGGATATATGTTTTTGAATCCAAGAATTACAGCGGCTGGATTTTCGGCAGCGCGGACGGAAAATACTGGACTCAGAGCCTGAATGCGGGCGGCAGAGCCGAGAAACACAAGTTCTATAACCCCGTGTTTCAAAACAACAACCACATAAAGTGGCTGAAAACATTTCTTGCCGATTACGGTGAGAAGCCGTTTCTGTCCTATATAGTCTTCAGCGACAGATGCCGCTTTATGGATATAAAACTGACTTCGCGCGACCAGTTTGTTATGCACAGAAAGGATGCCGCCGCCGATGTTGCGGCGAGAGCGAAAAAGGCAGAAGCTGTTCTCACGGCGGAGCAGATAGACGATATTTTTAACCGCCTTTATCCGCTGACTCAGGTTTCAGACGAGAAGAAAGCCGAGCATATAGAACGGATAGAAGAGATGAAAAACGGCGCTAAAATTCCCGTACCTGCCGCAGAAAGTGCAGCTGCCGCGGCAGTCTGTGAGACCGATGCCGAATCTCCCGAGTCTGCGCAGCGAAACACTATTTGTCCGCAGTGCGGCGGCAAGCTGATATTGAGAACCGCCAAAAGGGGAGAGCGCAGCGGAAAAAGCTTTTTGGGCTGCGAAAATTTCCCGAAGTGCAGGTATATAGAAAACATTGAATAAGTAACGCCGCCTGCGAAGAAAAAGGCGGCGTTTGGTGATTTATGCAGTTTTAATTTTATTTCTCTTGCTTGCTTTTATGCGAGCAGCGGCATAGGCGATGTACGGCACGGCGGCGTAAGCTATTATTATAGTAATGGAGGGCTCATATAGGCTCTGAAACCTTATGTCATGGATATCTATCACTCCGATTGACGACAGGGTATAGAAAAAGCCGAATCCCGCGCCGAGGAAAAAGACGACGGAGGCGACGAGCCCTATGAGATATCCGTTTGATCTTTTCCTGCCGAATACTATTCCAAACGCTATTCCGCCGACAAGAACGGCGGAGCTTGCGATGCTTCCGATGATGAATACGGCGTGGCTCGCCGCGAGGCTATCCAGTCCGGCTTCGGGGAGCGAGGTAAGAACAGAAGCCGCAAAGCCCAGAATGCCGTAAACAAGAAATGTAATTACGCCGGTCATAACTTCTCTTTTAGCGGTTGATTTCATCTTTGTCACCTTGCTTTTTAGTTTATTGAGAAGACAAAACGCGCACAAGCCGGCTGCGATGCCGACCTATGCGCCTTATTAAACTGCCCGAATGCGCACCCGCCTCAGACTTGATAAAAATCTATAATTTTTTGAACCAAACAGCATCATAGCATTTCTCCGAAATTATATGATATTCTGTCTCAGAAAACCCATCTGCAATTACAAAGTAGCATATTTATATATCGGAGTCAATGCTTTTTGACATACTTTTTTGAATATTCACAAAAAGTTAATTTTTGAAAGCGAAAATATATTTCGCCGCCGCGGTGTTGCCGCAAAAACTATTCACTAAAAATAAAAAGTGTGATATAATCAGCTCGGCTGAAAATACCCGAAAGGAGCGCAAACATGAAAGAACCCATCACCCGATATGTCGAGGACAGGTATGCGAAGCTCAATGAGTTTGTTTCCATGCAGCCCGATATGTCGGAGCTGCCGGATTTTGAAAAGGAGAAGGGAAAGCTCCCCGAGCCCGTGTGGGCGGGACACGGCGATGAAATTGCCGCATATTACAAGGCGTGGGAGATAGCTTTCCGCAACCTCGGAAAGCCGACGAAAGAGAGCGGCTTTGTCTCGCCCTATATCGACGCCGCGTTCAACGACCATATATTCATGTGGGATTCCTGCTTTATGCTCATGTTCGGGAAATACGGCGACAGCGTCCACTGCTTCCAGAAAACGCTCGACAATTTCTACTGCAAGCAGCACAAGGACGGCTTCATCTGCCGCGAGATAAACGAATTAGACGGCGTTGACCGATTCTATCGCCACGACCCGACGAGCACGGGACCCGAGATAATGGCGTGGTGCGAGTGGCAGTATTATAAGAACTACGGCGATAAGGAGAGACTCAAAAAAGTTTATTATCCGCTGCTCTCGTTCCACCATTGGCTCAAGAATTATCATCGCTGGAAGGACGGGAGCTATTGGTCGAGCGGCTGGGGCTGCGGCATGGATAATCTGCCGCGCTGCGATCTCAGCCTCATTCCCGACTCGGAGGACTGGATGCTCGAGACCTTCCACCACAGCTATATGTCATGGATAGACGCGACTCTGCAGGCGGCGATGAGCTGCGAATATCTTATAATGATGGCGGAGGAGCTCGGTATCACCGACGACGTTGACGCGCTCAAGGACGAATACGATAATCTCATCAGGTTCGTCAACGAGAAGATGTGGAGCGAAAAAGACGGGTTCTATTATGACCTCAAGGCGGACGGAAGCTTCCTTGCCGTCAAGACCGTCGCTGCGTTCTGGGCGCTTATAGCAAAAATTGCTCCGCCCGACAGGGTGGACGCGCTCTGCCGTCACCTCGAGGATAAAAATGAATTCAACCGCCCGAACCGCGTCCCCGCGCTCTCCGCGGATCACCCAGACTACAAAGATAACGGCGGCTATTGGAACGGCGGAGTTTGGGCGCCGACGAACTATATGATACTCTGCGGGCTCTCTGCAAACGGAAAAGAGAAGCTTGCAAAAGAGATAGCCGAGTGCTGCTATAAAAACTGCATCGAGGTCTATAAAAAGACGGGCACTTTCTGGGAGAACTATGCCCCCGAGACTGCCGACCGCGGCGACCCTGCGCGCGAGGATTTTGTCGGCTGGACGGGCATATTCCCTATAACCGTTTTGATAGAGTATATCCTCGGAATCAGAGTCTCCGCCGAAAAGTCGGAGATAGTCTGGCGCGTGAACAGGCTCGAGGAGCACGGAATAAAGAAGCTGCCCGTCGGCAGGGATTCGTTCGTCACCCTCATGTGCAAGGCGAGAAAATCCCAAGACGAGAAGCCCGAAATAACCGTCGAGAGCGACAAGCCGATAAAAGTAAAAGTTATCTACGGCGAGGATTGGCAGTTCTCGTTTGATATTTGATGGAGGTATATATGAAACTTAAGGTTGATTTCAAAAATACTGTCGGCAGGATAAAGCCGATGAACGCCGTCAACAACGGCCCCGTATATACGGACAACGGCGACCAGAATCTCACGAATCTGCCGGACTTCAGGGAGGCGAACATCCCGTTTGCCAGAACGCACGATTCGTCCATATGCTATGACTACGGCGGAGAGCACAC
>ULXY01030474.1_pt1 | contig 39061 bp, 31 predicted proteins | sample 1961741 | NCBI WGS metagenome assembly ULXY01 (sample SAMEA4835851, study PRJEB28245) | human gut metagenome | biome: gut microbiome; material: fecal sample | place: Denmark | collected 2008
TTGAATATTAATTAGTTATATATAAATATATAAGGGCGTGAAAAGTAAGAGGGGGTACTTAAAAAACAACTGATAGATTGATAGATTGATAGATTGATGCCTTTAATTGAAATTCGGAAAAGTTGTAACTCTCTGTAAGGTAAATACTTATATGGATTGTCTCTGGTCGTTTTAGTTTGTTTTCTATTATCCAAAAATCAGAAAAAAGAAAATATTTCTTCCAAAAAAGGGGCGTTTTTTGGATTTTATTTGTATCTTTGCCTTGTCGTTTGAGACGATTTCAACAACAAACAATTCAAAACTTAAAAAATCAATTGGATATGAACATATTGAAAAAGCTATTTGGTGGGCAAAAAACTACCGAAGAAGTGAGAGAAACGAAGGAAAAGGACTTCGACAAGGTGAAATATGATGGTGTGCGTGCTCTCCGCATGCACCAATTTGACCTTGCAGCCAAGTTTCTGGAACAAGCTCTGCAGCTGAATGCCGAAGATCTGGAATGCCGCGACTATCTTTCTCGTGCCTACATCTCGATGGGCAACCTGCAGCAGGCTTACGCCCAGTTGCAGAAAATCTCGGAGGCGCAGCCCGATAACGTGGCTGTATTGCTGCGTATGGCGGATGTGGCGTATATGATGGAGGATTATATCGCCATGACGGATGTGTGCGACAAGGCTCTGCAGCTGGATGCTGAGAATGTAGAGACGTATTTCTTCTATGCCAGAGCCTGCAGAGGGCTGGGCGATGCACCTCGTGCCGTGTCGATGCTGACTGAGGCGATAGGCAAGCGTGATGATTTCTACGCCGCCCGATTGCTTCGTGGCAGCATCCTGCTGGATCAGGCTCAGCTTTCCGAGGCTGAACTCGATGCAACTTTCCTCTATGAGCATATTCCAGGCAACGAGGATGTGCTGTTGCTGAAGGCGCGTGTAGAGAAGGCACAGGGAAAGTTGAAGGAGGCTGAGCAGACCTACGGTAAAGTGATGGATGTGAATCCTTTCTCTATTGATGCTTATCGTGAGCGCAGCATAGTGCGCACAATCTTAGGAGATAGTGCCGGAGCTGCCGAGGATGAGGCTGCAGTAAAGGAAATGGGTGCCAAAGTTCTAGAACCATCAGAAGGAATTGAGCAGAAAATCAAGGAAAAAATGCGGCAGATGGACCCCTACAAGGTCTTTCATAACGAATAAAAAGGATTTCGACCTATAAAAGGATTTCGACCTATATAACGACTAAAAAGGCTTTCGACCTATACGGCTGAAATTACCCAATGCGCCCTGAACCAACGGTCACCGGCCGAAGGGAAAGGTAAAGGGCAAAAGCTTCTATAAAACAAAATGCAGAATTTAATCTTTCTAACTGGAAAAAAATATTTTCCCAGTTAGAAAGATTATTTTTTGCAAGTAGTTCTGGAACGGACAGAACCAACTGTCGCTGGTCAAAGGGAAAGGCAAGTTCTCAATAGAAGTGCAAAAATCTGAGGGGTTTCAGGCTTAATAATCTATACCTGAAAACACCGAGGGGTTTGGGGGCGAGTAGCCCCCATGTATTGAGCTATGTCAAGAAATTCAATGAGCATGCAAATATAATTATTTCGGAGCAAAGGTACACAATAAATGTGTTACTCCAAAAGAAAATGAGCGGAAAGTTACAAGAAAATAGCAAAAAAGTTTTGCTTATGCTTCCCTTAATCTAATGAAAACAATCTCATTCTTATTCCACCTTCCACCTCTCCTTCCATCTTCTGCCTTTAGAGAAGTTTGCTCCTACTTTTATGATTATAGCACGAAAATGTTTTCTGTTTTTATTGCCACATCTGCCACGTATACATTTAACTCTCTGATTAAAAGTGGATAATGCGTGGCAATAAGCGGTATTTCTATTGCCACCTAATGCCACGCATTGCCACGCTCTTTTTATGAGGGAATGAGATGAAAAGGAGAGAGACTATTTTTCTAACTACCAGATACTCAGTGCTAAATCTTGTTCTTTGGCTCTTCAATCCTTCAATATTCTGAAGCTCTCTGCCCAATTTCTGTATACTCGAAATCTGGAGGGAAGAGCCGAATTTCTGCTTCAAAATGTCGAAAATGGCGGCTGCCATCAACTTGTGGTTATTAATAGTGTTACTTTTCGGGTGCTGCTGATGTCCTGAAGTCTGTTCCCAAGTATCGGGGATATTAACCCGAGGCTTTGCCCAGTTTTACCCAAGGCGTTGGGCACTTTTCCCCGGCGGTGTCGGGTAAAAGTCTTCATAGTCTCGGGTATGAGTCCTCATGTACGTGGTTACAAGTCCTCATGGTCTTTGGCTATCAGTAGTTGACCTCTTCTGTATATCGGTCGAATCTCATATTGGTGTAACCATGTTCCTTGCACCATTGCAGGATGTACTGCTGCTGTTCAGAAACGAGTCCTGTTTTTCGCCGTAGCGTGGCATTAGGTGGCAATTGGTGGCAACAGAAAATGCCCTTATTGCAACGCTTAAATTATTAAATATCAGTTAGCTATTTTATAGCGTGGCAATAGTGGCATTATATTTTGAAAAAAGTAAAAGTTCGATGATTGGCTGTCTCTTGATTTGAACTAAGGGGTTTCTACTAGGGTGACCATAAAGAGGCAGATGATAACAAAGTTTATGGCAAAAATTAATGAAAGACCAAGAAAGAAATTGAATTTCTCAACACCAAAGGAGTGCTTTTACAAAAACATTTAGTAATTTTGCACTTGCTTGTTGAATTCGCATTCGCGTTAATGCAAAGAGAACCGCAAAAGTAAAAAAAAGAACAAATAGAGGGCTCGTAATGTATAAAATAATATAAATTATCAGGCTTTAAAGAACAATTATGCTTAAAACACCTTTATATTTGCACTTGGATTTAATTCCACAAACATAGTATTAATTTTAATTTGATTTTCGTATGAAAAAGATTTTTTTAAGACCTAGAAATAGGCAAAAAACCAGTTATTACAAGAGAGCTTCACAGGAGTTTTACTTGTGTTCTTTTAATCGTGTTCTTACAGGTAGGTGTCACTCTGGTGATGAGAACGGGAAAACTTGGTTTGAAGATGCAGAATTGGAGGCTGTTGATGAGTCAGGCAATCCTGTATCTGGTGTGATTAGGGTTTCTTCGGAAGAATGGTCAGAATGGACAAAAGAGTCCTCAGGACAAGGTTTTGATGCATTGAATAATCGTGTTCTTGTAGGACGAGAACATAAAGGTGACGAAAATGGCCTAACACGGTATGCGACTGCAATTGTTCGATTTAATGACAATAATTGTATGACTGCTGATAGGGTTTCTTCAGACTCTATTAAGGAATCAAAAGGTATTTGGTGTTGTTCGGATTCAGAAAGGGTTATGACCGGAAGGCATCATACTGGTGATGAAAATGGATCAACTTATTATAATTATTCAAAGCTCTATTCTTTGGAACCATCTACAGAACCAGCACCAAAAGGAACAATAATAGTACCTGATAAAAGGACACAAAGCGAATCTATGAAGGAAAGTAAAAGCTCCTTCTTATGTCCGTCAAATATGGTGTTGACCGGAAGGCTTCATTCTGGGGACGAGAATGGCAATACTATTTATGAATATGCTTCTTTAAAGGCAATTTCTGCTAGCGGAGAAGTTATTACTGATGCAGATATTACTGTTCAGAATGTAACATGGGTAGAGTATAAAAAAGAGTCAACAGGAGAAGGATACGATGCACCTTACGGAAAAGTAATTGTTGGGAGGAAACATTCTGGGGATGAAAATGGTAGCACAGCTTATGCCATTGGAGATGTCTTTTATAATGGACATCCAACGTTTATTAGTGGTTATCATGTCTCTGCACCTAAAAAAGAGTCGGATGGTATTTGGTTTAAGACCAATGATTATTATGTAATTACAGCACGCCATCATTATGGTGATGAGAATGGAACAACTTATTATGGATTGGGAATGATTGTGTGTGATGAACCAACCAAGCCTGATGAGAGAATCGTATTGCATGTGAAAATGCATTCGGAAGATCCATATTTCCCAATGAATCCTGTAGATTATATCCATTTATCAAGATTGCGCCGCCATGTAAAAGGTGGTACAGATTATGGTTATAACAAAATCACGAATACTTTTGTGAAAGGTGATTCGCATTCTTCAGAGTATTATGATATTCCTTTGGGTGTCATAATGAATCAGCATACTCCTTATGGAAAATATGAATTGATGAATCTTCGTCCTCACGATCCAAATAGTTTTGGAAAAGGGGAAGTCTTTTTGCAACCAGATGATCATTTGACAGGTGATTCAGATCCAAACTACAGAGTACCATGCATTGTGCATTATGCAAATGAAAAAACCATATCTTATTGGTTCTTCTTCGGATATGATTATGCTAAGGATGTTACAGGTATTGTAAGTGGAAGTCATCAAGGGGATTGGGAATGTGTTACTGTAAGTTTAGATGGTAATGGTAAAATAACTGGGGCAAGTTTGAGTTGTCATTCTGGTGCGAATTCTCATCCTGCAAATGAATTAGAGATAGTACATGGTAAAAAGGATGAGTTGACGGTATATTGTGCTAAGGGTTCTCATGCATTTTATAATAAGCCGGGGACATATTCTACAGTTAATGTCTTAGGTGTTACCCTTTCTCATGATCATGCTGATAATATGGGATATGATTGGGTGGCAACCAATTGCGTTGTTTCCTTGACCAATCCTTCTCAAGTTTGGAAGTATTTTGCCGGAGCTTGGGGAGAAGTAGGTGAACAGAATATGACAACGGGACCTCTTGGACCGTGGCAAAAGTGTGGGGAATTAGAAATCATGTCAAAATCGCATAATAATCCGACGATCAAGTCGCTTATACAAGAAGACCAAGTATTGTTGGTGATTGATGATGAAAAAGAAAAAGTTGAGGAATCCAAAAAGGAAAGTCTAGGCGGCGAGTGCTCAGTTTCTAATCATAAAAATACACAAATATTATATACGTATTCTCATGATGGTGATGAAAATGGAACAACGACATATTATTTTGCATCTTTAAAAGCTGTTGATATAAACGGAAATGAAGATTGTAATAATATTACTGTTGAGGATTTAGAATGGACTGAGTGGCATAAGCAAAGTGAATCGCAAGATTTCTTTATGACTACAGAGATGCAAGGTAAAAATAGTTATTCTAGAATCATTACGGGTAGAGAGCATAAAGGAGATGAGAATGGTATGACTAGGTATCAAACTGGATTGCTGAAATATAAAGGTAAATTGGTGAAAGTTATTCCATATCCAAATGCTGATATGTGTGTATATTCTAGCCATAAAATAATGGTATATCCAAAGCAAAATCTCGTTATTATAGGAATAAAACATTCTGGTGACGAGAACGGTATTACAACATATTGTCAAGGATATATCGTGGCTGATAAATAAAGTTTATAATAAGAGGAAACCTATTTCAACCCAGATAGGTTTCCTCATAATCTGTTTAAATGTTATGAATGGACTTGTAAAAAACTTATTGTTGTTATTTTGCTTTGTATTTATAGGAGGGACATTCTTCGCTTGTCTTAACGAGGATTGGCGATATCCTGATTTCCATCGGGCAGTTTGTAATGTTCCTAAATTTTATGATGAAAAACAGGGAAGTTATAAGGGAGAAGTCTTTTTAGTAAAAGCAGATTCTTCCTTGGACACAACATTTACTTTTATAGAAGTAAAATATGGTAATTATGCTGATAAAACGATAGAGCTAAAAGGATTTCCAATAAAATGCTTCCTTCAGCAATTAGATGAAGAGTTACCTTATAAAATTCCATCTAGCATGTTGGATAGGCAAATTAATCTCAGATATAAGTATTATCTCGATGGGGTAGTATATGAATGGGATGGAGATAGTATTGGTCCCAATTATAGAGAACATTTACATACGAACATAAAATCGGGATTTAATGTATATAATGATAGCATATATGATGAAGATAAAACTCAAAAACTGAAATATTCTATTGCAGCATATTGTGTATATGATGAGAGTAAATTTAATGATTATGACATCATGACTCTTAAATTGAGATGTTTAGAATTAAATGATAGTATAATTGAGCAACCTTGGTACAGGAAGATTGCTAAAATCGAAATTGGCAGAAGAATCGTCACGGAAGAGTGAATTTTGCTCCTTGGTATAATTTATGGACAATTCTAATCTATAGTCGAGTTATCCGAAAATTCTCAACATCAAAGGAGTGCTTTTACAAAAACATTTAGTAATTTTGCACTTGCTTGTTGAATTCGCGAAGCCTAAAAGCATCGAGATCGTGTTAAAAATGATGTTTGTCGTCTATAAACGATAAAATATATGTATTATCATCGTCTATAAACGATAAAAAGTTGCTGTTTTTATCGTCTATAAACGATAAAATGTGTATCTTTGCACCGGATTCAGTAAAAAGAAAGGGAATTATGACGAAGGATTTGATTAAATTACTGATAATTGAGTATCAGGCTTATGTTACTCAGGTAGAACTGGTTCATCGTGACGTAGAGCTCATGGATGGACTGAATTACGTGTTTGTAGGATTGAGACACGCAGGAAAATCGTATCTGATGTATCAGCGCATAGCACAGCTGCTGGAACAGGGGCATAAGCGGGAGGAAATCCTGTACTTCAACTTCGAGGATGACCGTATTGACTCCTTGGATGTGACCGACCTTGACCTGATAAAAACCTGTTATGAAGAAATGTATGACAGTCGACCTATCTTCTTCCTCGACGAGGTTCAGCTGATAGATAGATGGGAAAAGTTTGCCCGCAGGTTAGCAGATCAGAAATATCAGGTTTACATCACGGGTAGTAATGCCAAGATGTTGAGCAGCGAGATAGCGACAACGCTCGGTGGCAGGTACATGATACATGAGGTGTATCCCTATTCCTTTGCCGAATATCTGAAGGCGAGCGGTATTGATGTAAAGGCAAAGAATGCCCTCTATGCTTACGCTAAGGATATTGTAAGACTCTCTAATATCTATTTCCAGCATGGAGGTTTGCCTGAGACTGTGGGGATGAAGGAGCCGAGGTCGTGGATGAGCAATCTCTTCAGCAAAATCTTCTTCGGTGATTTGGTGGCTCGATATAAGATTCGTAACGACTATGCCCTGCGGGTAATGATTCGCAAGATGGCAGAAAGCGTGAAGCAGCCATTATCTTACAGCAGAATAGCCAGCATCGTGAGCAGTACCGGCAAAAAACTCAGTACGGATGCCACGATAGATTATGTCGGCTACATGGCTGACACCTGGCTCATTTTGCCGTATGAGAATTTGTTCGGAAAGTTGCAGGACAAGGAATCCAACCGCAAGTATTATTTTACGGACAATGGTTTGCTTCATCTTTTTCTTGTAGATGCAGACACTTCGTTGCTGGAAAACATAGTTGCCGTCACGCTCAGGCGGAAATATGGTGACGGCAGCTATTTCTGGAACAGCAGGAATGCCGAGGTAGATTTTGTGATTCCGGAAGAAGAATTGGCCATACAGGTTTCCTACTCTATGGCAGATCCCGATACTTTCCGGCGGGAGACAGATGGGCTGATCAGGCTTTCTTCTGTCCAGAATGTCAAGCGGATGATTGTTGTGACAAAGGACGAGGAGGATATTGTAGAGAAGGATGGTTGCCGCATAGAGATAATCCCTCTATGGAAATGGTTGCTGGAATTCTGATAACAGACAAAAAGGCTGAACTTCGGGTTAGGAAGTTCAGCCTTTTGCTTATTTGTGATTTCAGGAAAATATAAAACTATTCTATCTGATACCATTATCTCTATCGCTATTGTTCAGCTTACGGCTGCCTGTATGGTATCTGCGGCCATGGCTGAAGTTGAAGCTGGCAGTAAAGACAAGCATGTTGCCCTGGTCAGCAAGGCGTACCTTGTTCTTCTGCTGCACATACTTGTTGAAAAGTTCATCCTTATACACGCAGCCATGAGGATAGAATACGAATAATCCGAGAACGCCAAACTGCCAGTTCTTATAACTGTAGGTTACGGCAAGATTGGAGGTTGGCTCTCCGCCGTTTGTCTTTTCTCCCCAAAAACTCTTTTCCACCTTATAGGCACCATAGCCAATGTTCCAATTGCCCGTCATGTACCGAATTTCTGCTCCATAACTGAAGTAATTGAACTCGTGGGAATAATCCAAACCCTTTGTCTTGACATTCTGATACTCGCACATGAGGTTCAAATCCAGATGATCCTTGATGAGGTGAACTTCAGGAGTCAACAGCAGGTGCTTGTAATCATGACTCTTCTGATTCTCCGGTTTGCTCACAAAGAGATAAGAGCCATCCTCCCGCTTTTCGGGCAAGATAGAAGTAGCTATAGGCTTGTCGTAATACGTCCAGTTTCCCTCCAGGTACACAGACATCAGCGGAATGTTCCAGGAAGCCGACAAGGTGTTGTTGTAGCCGGTAAATGGCTTCAGACCGCTATTGCCGTCACGCGCCTCAAAGCTGTTGGAATATTGGCGCAACTCGCTCAAGTCGGAAAGGCTTGGGATGTCTGACGTGATTTTGCTGCTCCATTTAAAACTCAGACGGTCGCTAGCCTTTGCCTGTAAAGTTACCTGTGGTCGAAACAGCCATTTGCTGTATCCGTTCTCCCCCTGATGGATGGAAGACCTGGTTGCGCCAACTCCCACCTGATAACTGAACCACTTCTGCTGTCCCTGTAGCTGGGTGAAAAGATAGAGATTGCTGTACTTCAATTCCGTATCAGCATTACTGCTTCCCACATAGATGTTATCTGTGTGGCTGATATTATATTGTCCACCTACCGATAAAGCCATCTGTTTCCAGTTCTTGCTGTATGTTCCTTCACCAATAAGAGAGCGCTTTCTACCAGTTGCATCATAACTGTAATCGGTCAGCGGAGCGTTCTTTACAGATTCATCCGGCGATTTGTTGAACGTATATTCCCTCATACGATACTGGTAATCTGTGCCGATGTAAGTACCCACCAGGTTCAGAGCCAGGTTCTGGTCATGGGGCATGTTGAGCGAATAATAAATGTCCAGAGATGGAATCTGCTCCAGCATTTTTCTGTTGTTTTGCAGATATTGATTTGCCTTGCCGCTTTCCTGATAAAGCTGGTTCATGCCTCTCACAGGACTGTTGTAATTGAAGAAATTCAACCGTACATTCAATGTATATTTGTCTGGCTCACTAAGATTATAACCCAACTGTACATTATTGGTGGTGTATAGGAACGGAGAATCATAACCTAAATAATTGCGATGTAGAGTTTCTCCTGTGGGCAGATGATAAGTACCGAGACTCTCATAGCTTCGTTCCTCTACCGAGCGATAGGAGAAACTGTAGTTGATGCTGAATTCCGATTTCTTCACATTGTATTTGAAATAACCGTCGCTATTATTGAAACCTGTCTTGGTGCCTTGCATCGTAGAAACTCCACTCACATAACCGGCATAGCGTCGGCGGACCTGGTAGTTGATGACTGCATCCAGATTGCTGTCTCCATATTTGAGTCCTGGAACATTGATGAATTCCACCTTTGTAACTTCATCCGGCTGCAAAGCCAATACATCTTGCATGCTAGCCTTGACATCGTTGATGCGTATTTGCACATCTCCGCCCTTTAATGACAGAACTTTGCGTTCTGCTCGATTTACGATAATGGTAGGCAAAGACAAGTTGTCCAACAGATCATAACCATTGGAAGCCGTTTTCACCTGCTCTTTTGTAGGGAAGATGATTTGTCTATCTACTTTTTCTACAACCCTTGCGGCTTCAACGGTCACCCCTTTCAACAGGTATGAATTCGCCTGCATCCTCACATTTCCGATGCGGGCAACAGGTACCAGCTTGCAAATGGTCTTATAGCCTACAAAAGAAACCTTCATGAGGGCCTGTTTCTGCTGGCAGGGGATAACGAAATCGCCATTGGCGTTGCTCACGCCTCCACAGAGAAAGGAGGAATCCTTCGGGTTGAGCAGCTGGATATTGGCAAATTCTACAGGAAGATTGTGATTGTCTATCAGTCTGCCTATCAGCTTGCGCTCGCTCTTGCGTATGCATTCTACCGTGATGAGGCTGTCGCCCACGGTCATCTGCATCGGATAGAAGCCGATTACCTTGCGGATGGCATCGGGAATATTGGCTGTCTTCACGTTCTGGGTAACTGTGAAATCCTCCAGTTCGTTGTAGATGAAACTGATTTTATAGCGCTTGGAAGCCTTGTCGAGGTCGATGAGAACGTCCGACATGCTGCGGTCGTGATAGTTGCGCTGGATGTGCTGTGCGCTCATCGCCAGGGCGAACGTGCACAGCAGGAATATGATGGCTGAAAATCTTCTCATAATGATACTTTTTAACTTTGAACTTTATGATTACTTTGAGAGTCGATAATATTATGCTTACTTTTGATAAGCTTGTTATTTTACAATCAGCTCGTTTTGTTGCAATTCGATGTTTACATTCTCGAATTGGTTCAGTTCTTTTACGATGTTCTCGATGCTCGAATGACTGTTCCATTCGTAATAGAGGCGGAGGGTCTTGTCCTCGTTATTCTCAAACTTCACTTGTAAATCATAATAAGAAGCAATCTCTGAAATCATCTGCTCGAAAGCCACATTCTCGAAAATCTTGTGAATGGCTGGCTTTTCTGGTTTCGGATGAGTCAGGGAATCCTTTGCTGCTACCTGCTTTGCGGAATCTGATTTTATGACTTCCGGATGAGTATCTGCGGTTACCTGGATTGTTTCCTGGTTGCGCTTGATGTAAGTATGGATTGCGGCAAAGGCAATACCCGAAATCAAGACAAAGCCGGCGATGGATGCTGCCAGTTTACGCCAGGAAGTTATAGGATGGGATTCTTCTTGAACAATAGGATGAGTTGCTTCTTCCCGAAGTTGATGCTCCTGGCAGAATTTCTCCCATTCCTCATCTATATTAGGAGAAGAGTTACCCAGAGAAGAGTTAGAAGAAAGAGCATCATCAGGCGAATGAGAAATAGAAGCCTGAGTGTTTAAATTCTGCTGAAGGAGGGCAGAATCCACTTCCACCATCGTCTGATAGAGTTTTCGGCATTCCTCATCCTGCAATATTTCACGAATCTCCTCATCAGAATACTTCTCCTGATGGTCGATGATATCCAGTATTTTTTCAAACTTGTCCATAATAAATCTGCTAAGGGTTAAATTTTTGCTTTAATTTTCTGATGCCTTGCGCTAGATGCTTATAAACTGCCACTTCGCTGATGCCCAATTCCGTAGCAATCTCCCGATATTTCAGTTTCTGCCGAAAGCGGAAATCGAGTACCTTGCGGGTTTGTGGCGTGAGTTCAGCATCCATATAAGCCTGAATTGCCTCGTACTTTTCGGTCTCCCTGTCTATTTCGGCAATCGTCGCTTCCAGGGGAGCTATCGAAGGCGAAGTATCGGCTTTCAGAAGATGATGAACCCGGTCTTTCATCTTCTGTCGGCTCAACAGGTTGAGGCATTTATGGCGCACACACACCAGAAGATAGCTCCCGGCGTTGGCGGAAGGCAGGGGCGAATCGCTGGCTATTGTCTCGTTATCAAGACCCAGTTGAGTCTTTCCGTCGAGCACATCGGCAAAGACTTCGCTCACCACATCCTTGCTGGCTGCATCATCCTTCAGAAGTACCCTGGCCAATTGGTACATCCTCAGATAATGTTGCCGGAAGAGCTGTTCTATCGTTTCTTTGTTTATTTGCATTACTTTATTTTCTTTTCTTTTGCCTATATTACAATCGAATTTTCATTTTCCTAACCCTTAGCAGAATATTTTTTAATGCAAATCAGAGACTCACGCCACATCTCGCTATCATTTCCATTACGCTACTCAGCATCGAAATTTGAACTTTGAGTTTTGACCATTGAACTTTATGATTAGTTTTTGTTATCCTAGAAATATAAAAAAGGAGGATGCACTCTTTATTTGAGCGCATCTCCAATCTTTTGTTTGATTTCTGCCATTTTGTTACGGCGTTCGATGGAGAACGTATCTCCGTGGGTTTCCACATAATCGAAGAGCATGAAAGCCTTGTTCAGGAGTTCATCTCTTGTAGGCTGCCCCACGGTATCTGCCTCGTGATAGTAGAGTTCGGCAAGCATATCCATCTTGGAGAGTCGCTTCTCCTCATCGGCAATTCCTGCCATCGCTTTCATCACATCCTCGATGGTGGCTATGCTGTAGAAGGCGTAAGGGCCCACGTATTGATTGTAGAGCTCCCTGATCTTCTCACGTCTCTCCTCCACCTCTTTCTTTTCGAGCATTCTTTCGAGTGCCGCCATAAACTCGCGAATCAGTCGCTGTATGTAGTCTCGTTGTAGCATATTTTTTTTATTTTGTTGTTATTGTTGCGTTATCTAATAGACTCATTGGTATTGCCATGACTAAGGCAAAGTTCAGGGAGTATTGTGAGAAGAGTTCCTAGAAACTCTCCTCTACCCCGTACAAAGGAACATTCTTCATCCACTCTTGCTCCTTGTATGGCGACATGGAGAAGCGGATGGCTCGCAAGTCGGGATGGGCGTCAAAGAAGGCGCGAAGTGACTTGGAACGCAGGTTCTCTTCCGCTTTTACCTCTATCGGAGTTATCACCCCTTGGTGCTGGGCAAGGAAGTCTATCTCCAAGCGAGCGTCTTCCCTACTATAATAATAGGTGTAAATGTCCTGTTGACATAATAGCTGGGTAAGGACGTAGTTTTCCGTGAACGCCCCCTTGCTCTCCGTCATGGCTTTGTTGGAGATGAGCATTTGGGCAGGTGCCATCTCGCTTAGCGCACCCAGGAGGCCGACATCCAGGAGAAACAGCTTGAAGGCATTGAGGTCTTCGTAAAACTTCAAAGGCATTCCAACTTCTCTTACTCGGGAAATGCGATAGGTGAGACCTGCATCCACCAGCCATTGTATTGCCATCTCAAAATCCTTGGCTCGTGCTCCGCTTCTCACCGCTCCATAGATGAACTTCTTGTTTTCCTTAGCAAGCTGAGAAGGGATGGATTGCCAAACCATGCTGATGCGAGTGGCTTCATTTGGGCTGACATGCTTCGACATGTCACTACGATAAATGGTGAGAATGTTGTTCTGAACCTGTCTGACGAGATTTGCATCGTTAGTTGCAAGATAAGTTTTCACAGCCTCAGGCATTCCTCCTACAAAATAATATTCTCTTAATATCTTGATGAGTTTATCATGAAGTAATGTGATGGTCTTCCAGTCTTTACTTTTCAATATGTTCAGCAACTGTTCTTCGTCTTTTGCCATAAGAAACTCTTCGAAAGACATAGGGTAGAGGCGAATGATATCAACCTTTCCCACTGGAGCGGATTCTCCTTGGTGCATGGCAACGCCTAAAAGTGAACCTGCTACAGCCACATGGTATTCTGGTGCATTTTCACAGAAATACTTCAGCGAGGAAAGTCCCTTGTGAAGTTCTTGTATTTCATCCAGAATAATAAGCGTTTTGCCAGGGATTATAGGCTGTTTGCTAATGGCTCCGATAACCATTAGGACTCGCTTCATATCATAATCTTCTGCAAATATGTTGGCAATCTCAGAGTTTCCATCACAGTTGATGTAGGCAACGTGGTCATATTCCTGTTTCCCAAACTCCTGGAGGATATAAGTCTTGCCTACTTGTCTTGCTCCTGATAAGATTAAGGGCTTTCTGTAAAGGCTCTCTTTCCATGCTTTTAATTGTTCTATGATCGTTCTTTTCATCCTTACATACATTTTGAAGTTGTTAATGATGTTAATAACCTGCTGTTATGATGTTTAAACAGCTCTGTCGGTTGCAAAGATACACTTTTTTACACGATCTTCCAAATGTTTACAACACTTTTTTACACGAACTTTCCTCGTATTCATACACTTTTTTACACGAACTTCCCTCGTGTACTTGCATTTTTTTACACGAACTTTCCTCGTATTACGTTCATGACAACAGCTTTCCCATCTTATTCATAATTGTTGATTGCCTCCACATACTCCCACAGTTTCTTGTAGAAAGGATGCTTCGTCATCGTGTCCTTGTTGCCCAGGATGATGAGTTTCATTCGGGCTCTCGTCATCGCCACGTTCATGCGGCGGAGGTCTTTCAGGAATCCTATCTGACCTTCATCGTTGGAACGTACCAGCGAGATGAGGATCACGTCTCTTTCCTGCCCCTGGAAACCGTCCACCGTGTTTACGCTGATCAGGCGGCGGTAAGGCTTGAAGAACTCATACTTCTTGATGAGCTTCTTGAGATATTGTACCTGGGCACGATAAGGCGAAATGATGCCCACGTCGATGCTCTCGCTCAATACCCGCTGCTTGCCTATCTTGGTGAAGTATTCCGCCAGGGTGAGCAGGGTTAGCTCGGCTTCTGCCTTGTTGATACGCCCGAAACTCTCGCCCACAAACTGCTCCTTGAAGTTCAAATCAGAATTCTGATTGGCTGCAGATATAGAAGATGATGTGGAAGCAGAATCCTCAGGAACATCTTCTCCTTCTATCGTTATCTGATTCTCCTCGTTCGAAGTATCAATCCACGTTATCGGATGGTCGTAATCCAATACGCTTCGGTATTTGATCTGTGGCGCACTTTCCACCTTGCCCCCGTAGAACCAGTCGCTGGAGAATCGCATGATTTCATCGTTCATGCGGTACTGAATCTTCAGTAGGGTTACAACCTCGGGCTTGTTTTCGGCGATGCGTTCCATCAGGGTCTTGCCAAGTCCGGCTCTTAATGCCGCAATACTCTTTACGGTAGGCGGCAGCTGGCAATGGTCGCCCGCCAGAATCACCCGGCTGGCTCTTCGCATAGGAATCCAGCAGGCAGCTTCCAAAGCCTGCGCAGCCTCGTCAATAAAGAGGGTGCCGAACTTCATTCCCTCCAGCAATCTGTGGGCAGAACCTACCAGGGTACAGGCGATGACACGCGCCTCGCCAAAGAGTTCGCTATTGATGCGGATTTCTATTTCGGCGGCACGGCTCTTCAGCCTCTCCATCTTCTGATGATAGTTCTCGCTTCCTTTCTTCCTGTTTTTTCTTAATTCTCTGATAGCCTTGCGGATAGCCCAAAGCTGCGGATAGTCGGGATGACTCTCGAAACGGCGCTCGTAGGTGAAGCCCAGCATCTTGTCGTTCACACGGGTAGGGTTTCCGATACGGAGCACATTCACACCTCTATCCACCAGTTTTTCAGAAATCCAATCCACCGCCATGTTGCTCTGTGCACACACCAGCACCTGAGTCTCTCGCATCAGGGTTTCGTTGATGGCTTCCACCAGGGTTGTAGTCTTTCCGGTTCCCGGAGGTCCGTGAACGATGGCCACATCCTTCGCCCAAAGCACCTCGTTCACAGCTCTTTCCTGGGTAGGGTTGAGCCAAGGGAACTTCATCGGTTCGAAGGAGAATCTTCCTGCCTTTTGATGAGAATAGAATAAATCGCGGAGATAAGCCAGACGGTTGTTCTTCGCCTTCATCACGCGGTCCAAGGCCTCGAACATCAGTTTGTAGCTGGTTTCGTCGAAGGATAGCTGCACGCCGATAGGCTTCGTAGATTGCTGCAAGTCGAGCAATGGGGCAGAATCGGGAACGGTAATCACCATTCTGTCGCCATCCACATAGCTTACGGTTCCCGTAAAGGAAAAATATTTTATACTTTGAATTTTTTGATTACTTTGAACTTTGAGATTTGAACTTTGAACTTTTTGATTAGCGTTTTCTGACTGCTGAAGGGTTGTGTTGCCCTGGTTCTCATTCTTGCCCATCTTCTTGACCATAAAGAACATGACGGGGCGACCGAACTCAAAGTTGTGCTCGATATCCTGATCAGAGGTACGGAAAACCTCAATGGCTGTTTGGTTCAGCGAATTATAAAAGCTTTTTCCCACACGGAGCGGGAACCAGGCGTCACCTCGTTTCACCTTTCGCTGCATTCCCATCTGTTCGGTGAGCTTGCGGAAGGCTTCTTTCTCGGTATAATACTCCAGCTGGAGCAGGGTGCGTTGTTGCAATAATGCCTGAATTGGTGAAATCTGTTCCATAATTGGATGCAAAGTTACACCAATTCAGGCAAAAATAAGAAGATAATAGGATAAATTATCTAAAATTTATTTCATGACGCGTTCTACGTCCTGGATGGTGCGGTTGAACGGACCGTTGTGCTCCAGCTTGATGGTGCACATGGCAGCCGCAAACTTGCCAGCCTCGGTAGGAGTGGCACCCTGCAGTCGCTTGTAGAGATAACCGGCAGAATAGGTGTCGCCGCATCCGGTAGCATCCACCACCTCATGAGGAGCATAGGCTGGAATCTCGTAGAACGTGTCGTCTACATAAATCAGAGAACCCTCGCTTCCCAGGGTGATGATTACCTCGGTAACGCCCCAGGAATGAATCAGCTTGGCGGCCTCGCGTGGCTCCTTCAGCCCCGTGATGGTCTCCATCTCCGTCTCGTTCACCTTCAGATAGTAGGTGTTCTTGAGTACATCAAGCTTGTCCTTCCAGTCGATGGCGTAAACTTTCTCGTCTCTTACCTCGCGCAGATAGCCCTGCACATCGATGGAAACCTTACCCTTGCCGGCAAGATAAGCCACTACTTCTGGCGAGAAATCATCGCTCAGCAAACTGCCCAGATGATAAACCTTGGCCTCTACATGCTCCAGCTGCCTGATGGTGAACGGATCAGCCTTGGCAAGTACACGCTGCTTGCGCTTGTTCTGGTCTTCTTCGTAGATGTTTTCGAAGAAAACCGTGTTGCGGGAAGGGTTCAACGTAACGTCGATGCCGGCTTCGAGCATCTTCTCAACAGGTTCTTTCTCTGTTGGGTCCATTGCCGTGATGAGTGAGAAACTCACATCCTTGGGCAACTGGTTGATGGCGTAGGCGAAGTAAAAGGAAGTTCCGCCTGCCATGTATACAGTACGATTCGGGGTCACAATCTTGTCTTTGGTAATGTGACCGATACAACAAATATCTTTCATTTTTTCTATTTAAAACGACTGCAAAGTTACAAAAAAACTTTGAGTATTTCAGAATTTTTTCTTTTAATTCTGCTTTTATGGCAAATATTTAGAAGAAAAAGCCGGATTTCTTTTGGTGGTATTCGTATTTTAATGTACCTTTGCACCGGATTTAAATAATTTGAACATTATCTAGAGAATAGATTAGACTATATTATGTGGTTTGATAATTTAATCAACGTGCATTCGGCGGTGCAGGGCATCGTCATTCTTTCATTGATTTGTACTTTGGGGCTTGCCCTGGGCAAGATTCATGTCAAGGGAATCTCCCTCGGCATAGCCTTCGTATTTTTCGTGGGTATCGTGGCGGGTCATCTCGGACTCACCATCGATGAGAACATGCTGGAGTTTGCCGAGAGTTTCGGACTCACCATGTTCGTGTATGTGCTGGGACTTTATGTGGGTCCTAACTTCTTCGGTTCGATGCGCCACGAGGGCATCTCGCTCAATCTCTGGAGCCTGGCTGTCATCGCCGTGGGAACCGTTTTCTCGCTCGCCCTGTGCCTGGTGCTGCCCGTGAGCCTGCCTGATATGGTGGGCATTCTCTGTGGTGCTACTACCAATACGCCGGCTCTGGGTGCTGCCCAGCAGGCCTTGCAGCAGTTGGGATTGCCTAGTGGTGGAGCGGCTTTGGGCTGTGCGGTCACTTATCCCTTGGGAGTGGTGGGTGTCATCCTGGCGATGATGTTCCTGCGCAAGCTCTTCGTCAAGCCGGCTGACCTGGAAATCCGACGTGCCGATGAAGACGACCATACAGCCATCGGACAGTACGTCATCGTGAACCCGGCACTCAATGGCAATACCATCGCCGAAATCTCGATGATGACCCATCGCAAGTTCATCATCTCACGTGTATGGAGAGGAGAGCAGGTGATTGTGCCTCAGGCTGATACGGTTCTCCATACCAATGATAATGTGCTCGTGGTTACCAATAAGGATGAGGTTTCGGCGATGCAGATTCTCTTCGGAAAAAAGGTGAACAAGGAGTGGAATAATGATAAGGTAGACTGGAATGCGATTGATGCAAAGGTGGAAAGCCGCATCATCGTGATGACCCGTCCGGGACTGAACGGCAAGCGACTGGGAAGCCTGCAGATGAGAAAATCCTATGGCGTCAACGTGAGCCGAGTGCTGCGTGGTGATATCCGTCTGCTGGCTACCGATGACCTCCGTCTGCAGTACGGCGACCGTCTGACGGTGGTGGGCGACCCTACGAGTATCGACCATGTAGAGCAGTTCCTGGGAAATGCCGTGAAGACCTTGAACGAGCCTAACCTGGGCGCCATCTTCCTCGGAATCATCCTCGGACTTGCCATCGGAACCATTCCTCTGGACATTCCGGGAATGACGGCTCCGGTACGTCTGGGTATTGCAGGTGGTCCTATCGTGATGGGTATTCTGATTGGTGCGCTCGGACCTCGTGTGCATTTCATCTCTTATATGACCCGTAGTGCGGGCCTGATGCTGAGAGAACTGGGTCTTGCCCTCTATCTCGGTTGTCTGGGCTTGTCGGCAGGTGGACAGTTCTTCGAGACGGTGGTTCGTCCTGAAGGCTTGATGTGGGTAGGCATCGGCTTCCTCATCACGGTAGTGCCTGTAGTTATTGTGGGCCTTATCATCCTGAAGACCAAGAAGTACGACTTCGGAAGCATCTGTGGCATTCTCTGTGGCAGTATGGCGAATCCGATGGCTTTGACTTATGCCAACGAGACGCTGGATGGCGATACGCCTAGCATCAGTTATGCTACGGTTTATCCGCTCGGCATGTTCATCAGAGTGGTGATAGCCCAGGTCATCGTGATGTTCTTTGTCTGAAAGGAAACGGGGTAAACTTTTAGGCACGGCTTTTTAATTTTTTAGGCACGGATTACACGGATTTTTTTATGATACTATAAATACGCTTTATTCACATTAGCGCTCTAAATCCGTGTAATCCGTGCCTAAATCAGCTTAATCCGTGCCTAAATCAGATTTAGAAATCAGCCTTTCTTGTTATGGTCATTTTCTTTCCAGTCAATGGGTGCTCGAAGGTTATTTCTTCTGCATGGAGATGCAGTCGGGCAGCCTTCTCGTTGCCGTAGAGCGGATCGCCGAGGATGGGCGCATTCAGTCCTTCCTGATGGGCACAATGCACTCTGAGCTGGTGGGTTCTGCCGGTTTTCGGATAGAGAGCTATTCGGAGATGGGAATCGTCGACAGGTTCCAGTACTTCATACTCCGTGATGGCTTCCTTGCCCTGCTCATGGTCTACAATCTGACGGGGACGGTCCAGATAATCGGGCATTAGAGGAAGCGAGATGATTCCCTTTTCAGGAATGACCTTTCCCGAAATGATGGCAACGTACTTCTTCTGTATCTGATGATTCAGAAACGCTTTCTGCAGCCGATGATAGGCAAACTCTGTCTTGGCTATCATCATCACGCCGCTGGTTGACATGTCCAGGCGATGAACGATTAGCGGACCGGTAGCCTCCGGATATTTGCTGCGCATCAGGGCGTAGACGGAAGGCTGGGCTGCGTCTTTTCCCGGTACAGACAGCAATCCTTCGGGCTTATGGATGACCGCAATTTCTCTATCCTCATAAAGCGTTTCCACCTTATTATAGAGAGAGAGGTCTACGGCAGCCGGTTCGAAGGTGGAAGCTGGCAGCATCCATTGCAATATCGGCTTGCACTTGCCGTTGCAGGCTGGGTAGAAGTGAAGATGATGACGGATTTCCTCCTTCGGACTCTCTCCCCACCAGAACATAGCCATCTGCAAGGGTTTGTAGCCAAGAGAATAAGCATACTGCAGCAGCTTAGGCTCACAGCATTCGCCACTTCCGGCAGGTGGCACCATCTTCAGGGCTGCTATTCTGCTCGTTGCAATAGTGGCTTGCGGATAATCCCTGAGGGCTGCATCTCTGAAAATCTCCAGTAGGTCTTTGCTCTCGCCTTCATGATTCTGCATGCGGAACTGCGAAAACAGCCATTGCTGCAAGGCATCAGATAATGTCTTGCGCAGTTGCTTCAGGCTAAGAATATCCGCCTGATAGGCTTCGTATTCCGTTTCAAGGCTGGTCTTTTCGGAAAGCGATTTCTTGAGTCGGCGTAGTTCTGCCTTCATAAACTGGCTTTCCTTTACCATTTCAGCCTCTTCCTCCGGATTGAGACTTCCTGCTTCCCGTCGGGCATCACGTTTTGCCTTCGCCTTCTTTATCTTTTCCTGATAGGCAGCGATGGTATGCTTCCGCTCTTCCTGCAGTTGCAGGATGAGACCTTTGGCTTCCTTCATGTGGGTGTTGGCTTCCAATTTCCTGATGCTCTGGTTAATGCCGGATATTTCAGCCTCGTGGGTCTTGAAATATCCATCGGGCTGCAGATAGTCAAAAACGGCAGGCACAAAGTCGTCCCAGTCGCTTCTTCCTCCTATCTGTCCGCTATAGGCGGCAAGATAGCCTATTTTTGGGGCACCTGATGCAGGTTGGGCATTCTCAACGATGAGTACGCCAAACATTTTTCCTTTATCTATCTCCTCTCGCCAGTCTTCACGCTCCGATAGATAGGTTTGCAGCTCCTTGCATACGGCGATGCAAAGAGGATGAGGCTGATAATCGAGCGGATTGTTCATGCGCTCGGGAAAGTCAATGCCTGATAGCAGGGCTTGGTCTATGGAATGAAAAATCATGCTGCAAAGATACAAAAAATCAAGTAGAACTCTTGGTTTATCCACAGAAAAGTCTTAATTTTGCAAAATAAAAATGAAAATTTATGATGAATACTCAAAATAGCAACATATTCTATCACCTGATCGCCTTCCTGACGGTGGCTATATGGGGAACAACATTCGTATCTACCAAGGTATTGATGCAGAACGGGCTGTCGCCTGCCCAGATTTTTACCCTGCGCTTCAGTATCGCCTACATACTGATGCTGGCTTTCAATCATCGCAGGTTTTTTGCCGACTCATGGCAGGATGAGTTAAAGATGGCGTTACTGGGCATTACGGGCGGTTCGCTCTATTTCTGTAGCGAGAACGAGGCGATGAACTTCACCACTACCACCAATACTTCGTTGATTGTGTGTTCCTGTCCGCTCTTCGCCACCCTGCTGGTGCGTATGGTCTATAAGGATTCCAACCGCATTCATATCGTCCAGCTGCTGGGTTCTCTTCTGGCATTTGTGGGTATGATCATCGTGGTATTGAACGGCAGGTTTGTGCTCCATCTCTCTCCGGTAGGTGATGCTCTGGCGTTTACGGCTTGCATGTGCTGGGCTATCTATTCGCTCCTGATGAAGTCGGTAACGGGCGATTATAGTGCAGCTTTCATTACGAGAAAGGTTTTCTTCTATGGCGTACTCACCATCTTGCCTTATTATCTCATCATCCCGGGCTTTCCTCCTCTGGAAGTCTTTACCCGTCCGCAGGTTATCGGCAATCTGCTCTTCCTGGGCTGTCTGGCTTCCATGATCTGCTTCCTGACGTGGAACTGGTGCATCTCCAAGCTCGGAACGGTAAAGGCAACCAACTGGGTGTATTTCAATCCGATAACGACGATGATTTTCGCTTCGTGGGTACTTGATGAGCAAATCACCCCTTATTTCCTGGTGGGTGCTGCCTGCATCCTGATGGGTATGTATATTGCCGATAAGAAAACGAGGGGAGAATCATAATCTTCCCGAAAAACCAACCTAAAAGCAAACAGACTTATGACAGAACTGAAAAAATATACCTGGCTATGGCTGATGGGATGCATGATGCTGCTGGCAGCGTGCTCCTCAGAGAAAAAGGAGGATGACTCCTGGTACAGACCCATCGATGAGTTTGTAACCCAGCATCAGCAGATGATGCAAAGCCAGCCCGACTCGATGATTCTGCAAATCAGAAACTTGAAATGCGGAGGCAAGCCGGAACTGGTAGAGCAATGGAAAAGACTGATTGTTGCGAAATGCTGCTATCTGAAAGGCGCCGACGTCAACCTTTGGGAGAAAATCTCTTGATGGAACTGGGTGCTAGAGTCTCTGGTTATCATTGTCAGAAATCTTTTTATCGGGTGATACCTCATCTTAAGTTTAATTACGACCTGTCGCAATCAGCCAAACTGAATCTCAATTTGGGCATCCGTAACCAGTATCTTTTTCAGACTGGCTTTTCTTCGGCTGGACTTCCCACCGAATTCTGGTTTGCTGCCGATCAGAATCATCGTCCGCAATATGCCTATCATGCTGCCTTGCAAGGTGAATTCTGGTTTGCCGAAAAGGAATACCGGTTGAGTGTGGAAACTTATTATAAATGGTTGATGAACCAGATAGAGAACAATAGCAATATGTTTGATATCCTTTTCTCTTCTTATTCTTTTGATGGCTCCTTGTTGCATGGCAAGGGTTACAATTATGGATTAAATCTTCTCCTTGAAAAACGAAGGGGAAAACTGACGGGATGGCTGAGTGGTTCCTTGGGGCGCGCCATGCGAAAGTTTGATGGCGAACAATATCAGGGATGGTATCCTGCCGGGCATGAACGTATTTACGAGCTGAATGCCGTAGCTACTTATCGTATAAATCGCCGTGTCAGTTTAGGCTCAACCTATGTGCTGGCTTCCGGAACCCCTTATACTAAAGTGAATTATGCTTATTTAATGTCGGGCAATCTTGTAACGGAATATGGACCTCATAATGGAGATAGGGTAAAACCTTATATGCGTCTTGATTTGTCGGTAAGTTATGATTTTGCAACGAAGGGCAGCGTTCGTAGCGGAATAAATTTCTCGCTTTATAATGTTACGATGCACGGAAATGATTTGTTCTATCGTATCAAGGTGTATGATAATCATGTGAGATATAATGGTTTTAAGTTCTTGATGCCTATTATGCCTTCTATCAATTATTATTGTAAATTTTGAAACATCTGCTTATGAAAATCAGTCACAATAGTCTTGTCATAATCGTCTTGGCTTTATCCTTTATATTTGGAGGATGTAGCCAGGATGTTTCTACGTCAGATGAATCGCAATTGGTAGTTGAAGGGTGGATTGATGCTGGTGGTTTTCCTATCGTAAAACTGACAAAAACGATTCCTTTGGGTAAGGATGAACTGTCATTAGACAGCCTTTCTCGCTATATGGACAGATGGGCGAAAATTACCATTTCTGATGGTGAAAGAACAGAGGTCTTGGCGGGGAGGTATGATAAAAGATATTTTCCACCTTTTATCTATACCACTTTTGATATGCGTGGCGTGGAAGGAAGGGAGTATGTCTTGAGGGTAGAGGCTTCGGATGGCAAGGTGGCAGAAGCAAAGACCCGTATTCCGGTGTCTGCAAAAATTGATTCCTTTCGTGTAGAACCTACTGATGTAGATAGTCTTTTCCAACTTTATGCCTATACGTCTTATCGAGGAAAATGCAAACTTTTTACGCAGACTGTAGGAAATCAGAACGAAATGTATTCTGCTGAATTAGGCCTTTTTGACGATGGAATGATAGGAGAAGAGGGAAGAATTTCGGTAAAACGGGGTAGGGATAATCTACGGAAAGATTTTACTCCTTTTTTTAAGGAGAATGAAATAGTAAGGGTAAAGTTTTCTTCATTAGGTGAGGAAGGTTATGCCTTTTGGTGCAGTTTCGAAGATATGGCAGCCTTGTCCAGAATTCCCCTGATGCCTGTCAACTCCAATTTGAAGTCGAATGTTCAGGGTGCTTTGGGTTATTGGCTGGGATATGGTTCCAGTTTCTATGAAGTGAAAATCAAGGTGAGGGAAAACATTAAAATTCAGTAATCCCCCTCCTTGCTTGTCTAGTTTCCTGTCGAGACCTGTCACCTTCCTCTAGGAAAGGTTCAAGGCACTTATTTTATTTTTATACCATTCACTCTTTCATATCCATTCATTTGCCCATCCCAATAAAGTTTTCCATTCAAAAGAGTAATCAAATCTCCATTTGATAAAACAATTTTATTATTAGCAATAACATAGGTATATATATACCTATCAGAAAATTCTGCAAGATAAAATGGATATTGAGTATTTGTTTCTTTATAAAAGGCATTATCATTTTTGTTTTGGTATATCTGAAAACAAATGCGCTGAACAGTATTGGCATTAATAAAATGCCATAAATAAATACAACTTTCACCACCTCCCCATAAAACGCCATCAGACCAATAAGCTCCAAAATATAAAATTTCGGTATAGTCGTTTGGATTGTAATTATAGGCATTTTTTACATTTTGACGAACGCTTTCTAAACAAATCCAATATCCCTCAATACCGGATTTTGTTTCTTCAATTTCATCTTCATTCTCGCTAGACGAAGAACAAGCGGTAAAAGAAAACATTGTCAACAAGGCGATGAGAAACGCCATTAAAGAAAAATGTATTTTTTTCATGATTTGTGCCCGTCATGCCGATAGCTCAGCTTTAAATTCGTTATTACTTACAGATATATTTCTTACCATTGATGATGTTGATGCCCTTTTTAGGAGCATTCAGGCGCCGGCCACTCATGTCGTATACCTGACCTTTCTTGCTTTCTTTCAAGACAGGGTTGGCAATCGATGTGTTTACATCCTTCGTTGTGAATCCTATCCTATGTTCGTTGCTGTTTTGAGATCCATTCCTGAGTTTAAGGCTACCAGCTGGTATAATCAGCGTGTAGTGAGTGCCAGCCTGAAGTGTCTTCTGAGGTGTGATGGTTACCTGGGTTTCTGATGTTCCATCGGCTTTTATATTGGTTGCGAAATGGCTGTCAACGTATATTTTTGAACCATAGTCTGTTTCTAGCCTGATCCATTGGGATATAGGCTTGTTGCTCACATATGATACCGCCTGATTGAATTGTAGCACAGGTTTCACGTTTACATCCACATCCGTGTCTCCATCTTTTGGCGAGGAGCTGACCAGCTTGATATCCGTTCCCCCTTCTATCTCTCCACCTCCATTTTCATTCACCGTTATTACGAATGTCACAGTTGTCAACGGCGTGTCTATTGAATGCCCATATTCCCTTTGGTAGACATGGCATTTTACCTCTACCCGTCCACCTGCAACGTACTTGGTTGCTCCCGTTGCCAATATTGTACAATAGCTATCGAACCTGGAGCCTCCTCCTGCGGCTGTTACACAAACTGAAGGAAACCACCATTCATACTTGCTGATATAATGATTGGAGGAAGGTGAAGCATAGGCATTTAGTGTGGTTTGTTCACCAATTTTAAGTGTAGAATAAAAAATCTCTGCCCTGGCTGATGTTATAAACATAACAAATAGCACTAATAAATAAACTAATCTTCTCATTGTATTTATCTATTAAATAATTAGTAACCTTGTTTTTTCTATAAATGTATTAATGTTCCCTTGCAAATTTAGCCATTTTTTCTACAAGTTGCAAATGGGATTTTCGGCGTTTGGGGGTAATGGGCAAGTTTTAGATTACAAGCGGTCGTTAATGGAGAGTAAGTGGCTTCAGTTTTATTACCCAAAATGCGCCAGTATGTAGGAACACATGCTGCACCAGCCTCTGCCGCCCTCATTTTCTGGGCTTTTGGAAGAGGACAGGTTTAGGCAGAATTTAAAAAGTTTACCGATTTGGCGTTCAGGATAATAAGAGAACAACAAAAACGGAAATAGTTTTTTTCTCTTTTTATCCCTCACATCCCTCACATTTTCTCTTTTTGAATTTTTAATCATTTGATAATGAGGTGGTTGTCTCTCTTGTATGGCGTGATAGATAGCCGAAATGTTTACAAAATCCATCATGCTATCCATCACTTATTGCCTTTATCCATCACGTCTTTCAGCTTATCTTCTTGCTGAAAGTGCTTTTTTTATGCACGTGATTCGGGACAAAGATGAAAGTTTTCGGGACAAAGCTTGCATCTGGCTTTAAAATTTTGTATCTTTGCGGAGTATTGACAACACAGATTCCACAATGGCAATAACCACTGCGAAACCTAATGTTTAATTAAAAATTTATTTTTTATGGAATTAAATCTTAATGATCCTGCGTTTATCAAAAGTCTGGTAGATTATCATTGGATGTACTGCTTCAATGCCGATTGTCCTCGGGCAGCAGAATGCATCCGATTCATCTCGGCAAAGTTCAAACCCGATGATGTTACTGCCGGAAATGCTGTTTATCCCGATGCTAACCTCCATGCATCTTGTTCCCATTTCATGCGTGTGTACCAGTTCAAGGCAGCATGGGGATTTTCCCATCTCTACGACCAGGTAAAACATGTCGAAATGCAGACCATCAAGTACCGCGTCATGGATGTTCTGGGCAACCGTACTACCTATTATCGTGTACATCGGGGGGAGAAACATCTTACGCCGGAAATGCAGGAGCAGGTGAAGAAAGTCTTTGCTGAATATGGTTATGGGGAACCTGCCTATGATCATTATGCAGAAGAAATCGGATTCGTTTACGAATAAAGCACAATCCCCTGCCGATGTATCGAAAGCGGGAATGCAACGTATCGGTTTGTTTCACAGGGTGAAACAGAGTGTTTCTAGGCTTGAAACAAACTGTTTCATGGTATGAAACAAAGTGTCTCGTGTCGATAAACTTTTTAAAATGACAGATAATGAAATTTACCATAACACATAGAAATAAAAAGAACCAGCTCCTGGTAAGTACCAAGAGTCTGGAACGTTTCCTGGGGCGCATCGTAAACGATGACGCCAGGAATACCGTGGAGAACTTCCGTGAATATGTACCTTATCTCATGAATGGTTATGATGGGTATAAGGATATGCCAACCTGGATGCATGTTCACCCTGCGGCAGAATTTCAGAAATCGGAGAATGGACTCCTGAAGATGAAGAAAAACAACGGCGTTCTGCTGCTTACGTTTGTTGATATAAATGAGGATGGAGGTGTGGATGCCATCAAGCAGAAAGTAGCCAGTCTGCCTTCTACTCTTGCAGCCTTTGTGGGAGCCGATGGCATCAGTCTGCATGTTCTGGCGAAATATGCGCTGGCAAAGGGGACGTTACCTGATGAGGAGGTTGCTGCCGACAGGATTTACAAGCAGGCCTTCCTGACCTTTGCTCCGCTTTATCAGACGCTAGTAAAGGCAAAGATGCAGATGCCCGATCCTTCTATCTTTTCCGATTTTCTGATGACAAGAGATTCTTTTCCTTATTATCGTGAAGATGCCTTGCCCCTGACGTTGAATGAAGTCTTTCATGGCGCAGAAAAACCTGTGGAGAGCGTTGATGAGAAAGAGGCTGACCACTCTTCCGGAGGTGTGGATAACGACCGTAAGGAGTTGAGTGACAATATCATGAGTATGATCGGATTTCTGTGTAAGAAATATGATTTCCGTTATAATTCGGTAATGAAATGCACAGAATATAGGCCAAAGGAAAAGGATTATTGGGGCTATCAGCCAGTGGATGCCCGTGTGCAGAAGCGTATGACGCTGGAGGTACAGCTCGCCAACATCCGTGTGAGCATCAAGGATGTGCGCAATTATCTGGAGTCGGATCTTCTTTCTACCTATAATCCTGTAGATAACTTCCTGTTCAAGTGTGAGGGGAAGTGGGACGGTAAGGATCATATCCGTGCCTTGGCGCGCACGGTGCCTACTGATAATCCTTATTGGGAGGATTGGTTCTATACCTGGTTCCTGGCGATGGTTGACCAGTGGCGTGCTTACAGTCATCGCAAATACGGCAACTCTGTGGCACCACTTCTCATCTCCAAGCAGGGCTACAACAAGAGTACTTTCTGCCGGTCTCTGGTTCCGCCGGAGTTGCAATGGGGGTATAATGATAATCTCGTATTGTCAGAGAAACGGCAGGTGCTTCAGGCAATGTGCCAGTCGCTGGTTATCAACCTGGATGAGTTCAACCAGATTTCTCCTCAGGTGCAGCAGGGATTCCTGAAGAACATCATCCAGTTGCCGAGTGTCAAGATAAAACCTCCGTATGGCAGTCATGTACAGGAATTTCCGAGAATGGCGTCTTTTATCGCTACGAGTAATATGGAGGATATCCTCTCCGATCCTTCCGGTAATCGCCGTTTTCTGGGTGTGGAGCTCACGGGTCCTATCGATGTGAGCCAGCGTCCGAATTATGAACAGCTTTATGCGCAGGCGCTTTCTGCATTACGGGCAGGCGAGAAGACTTATTTTGATGCGGAACAGACCCGGCTGATCATGGCGAACAACAGGAAGTTTGAGGTGGTTTCTCCGGTAGACCAGTATTTCAATCTCTATTTCGACTTGACCGATGATGTCAAGCAGGGTGAGTATCTTACGGCAGCCGAGATTTTCCAGGAACTGAAGAGTCACATCGGTTCATCGTTGAAGTTGAGCAATCTCATCACCTTTGGCCGCAAACTTTCTCAGATGCCATCCATTCACCGCAAGCGTTTCAACGATGGCATGCGGTATCTGGTAGTGAGAAAATCGTGATGGATAATGCTAAATCGTGATGGATAGCGTGATGGATTCTTCCGCTTTTCGGAGTATCTATCACGCTATTTAAATATCTGTATATGAGTATGTTAGAGTCTGTAATGTGTGTAAATCGTGATGGGTGATAGATAATTATCTCAAAATGTATTCGCTTCCAATCTTTCCCAGATGGTATCCCGATAGATGAATTTCGATAGCGAACGGATAAAAAATGAAAAATCAGCCAATTGGCAACGGAATGTTGCTGGATGGCTGATTTTCTTATTTAGTATGATAGATTTCTAGTTTCAGACTTTCCTGTCATGGAAATCTGTTGGATTTCTGATACAAATATAGTCAAAAACTCCGAAATATCAAAATGCGTTTTTACTTAATAGAGGCTATGATGCGGGGAGATGGGATTATGCGGTTTGATACAGAGAATAAGCGGTAGGAAATTGCACTATGAAAATGTAGAAGATAATTCTACTCTCATCTTCTCTACATCAAATCTGATGCCATCCCGGTCGATGAATCTGGATAACGAGCCGTCTTCTGCAAGCTCTTTTGGGGTGCCGATGGAGAGATGGTTTTCTTCCATCAGCCAGAGCTGATCGGCAATCTGCAGGGCCAGTTCCACATCATGGGTTGACAATAAGATAGACTTATGCTGCTCGTGGGCAAGGCGACGGAGCATCTGGAGGGTTGCCACCTTGCTCGGAAAGTCGAGGAAGGCGGTAGGCTCATCCAGGATGATGAGGCTGGTTTGCTGAGCCAGCGCTTTGGCAATCATCACCTTCTGGCGCTCGCCATCGCTTAACTCTGTGATAGAACGGGAGGCTAAGTGCTGGATGCCTGTCTGCCGGATGGCTTCATCTACTATCTTTTGATCTGCCGAGGATAAGGTTCCCCAGAAGCCGGTATAGGGAGAACGGCCGATGCCGATGATTTCCTGAACGGATAGTTGGGGAGTATCCATACGGTTAGTGAGAACTACACCTATTTCCTGGGCGAGTTCGCGGGCTGAATAATCGGATAGAGGTTTGTCTTGAATCAGGATTTCTCCATCAAGGGGTGGCTGAAATCCGGATAAGGTGCGGAGCAAGGTAGATTTGCCCACTCCGTTGGCTCCGATGAGACAAGTCAGTTTGTTTCCCTGGAGTGAGGCATGAATAGATGAGGCTACCGCTCTGAGCTGATGCTTCGAGCGATAGCCTATCGTTAGATTCTTGAATGTGATTGTAGTTCCCATCAAAATCTTCTTTCTTCGAAATGTTTATACTGTCGAAGCGGAGATTTACTTGGCAGCCAATACTTCTACCTCAACCAATGCACCCTTAGGCAACTTCTCTACGGCTACGGCTGAACGAGCTGGGTATGGCTGGCTGAAGAACTCGGCATAAACCTCGTTCATGGCTGCGAAATCGTCCATGCTGTTCAGATATACAGTAGTCTTCACTACGTGAGAAAGGTCGGTACCGGCTGCCTTCAGGATGTTCTGGGCATTGGTAAGACTCTGACGGGTCTGCTCCTTGATGCCACCCTCTACGAAATTGCCAGTTGCAGGGTCGATAGGAATCTGACCTGATGCAAATACAAAACCGTTTACTTCGATAGCCTGGCTATATGGACCGATAGCTGCAGGCGCATTGTCTGTGTGAATTGCGTTCATGATAATCTTTATTTATAATTAATAATTTGTAGTTTACGATTTATAGCTTATCGCTATACAATCCAGAGATGAAAGCCTTTCTGTTCCAAGGCTTCCTTGATTTCCTTGACATGTGCAGAATCGCGGGTCTCCATGGTGAGTCGGAGTACGCAGGCATTCACCTTGTTGCGATTGGCAGAACGGTCGTGATGAACTCCCGTGATGTTGCCGCCCAGGCTTGCAATGACGGATGCTACCTCAACCAATTCGCCCGGCTTGTCGTCCAGCTCCATCTCGATGGTACAGAGACGTCCGCTCTTCACCAATCCACGGTTGATGACACGGTTCAGGATGGTTACGTCGATGTTACCGCCGCTCACCACGCAGATGGTTTTCTTTCCCTTGACTGGTACCTTGTTGTACATCACGGCTGCCACGCTAGCTGCACCAGCGCCTTCGGCTACCATCTTCTCACTCTCTATGAGTTTCAGGATGGCTGCACAGATCTCATCCTCGCTCACGGTAACAATTTCGTCCACGTAGTTGGAGCAGGTCTCGAAGGTGAGTTTTCCCGGTTCCTTTACGGCAATGCCATCGGCTACGGTAGCTACGGATGGTAATCTTTCCTGCTTGTGGTCGTGGAGACTCTGAAGCATACTGGCTGCTCCCTCTGCCTGAACACCATAAACCTTGACATTAGGATTTAATGACTTGATGGCAAAGGCGATACCAGAAATCAAACCGCCACCACCAACAGGTACAACTACAGCATCTACATCAGGTAACTGGTCGAGAAGTTCCAGTCCGATGGTTCCCTGACCGGCAATCACATGTTCATCATCGAACGGATGAACGAAGGTGTAGCCACATTCATCTTTCAGCTCCAATGCCTTCTGGTATGCGTCATCATAGACTCCAGGCACCAGGCAAACCTCGGCACCCAGTCGCTTGGTAGCTTCTACCTTCGAGATAGGAGCACCTTCTGGCAGACAGATGAGGCTCTTTACTCCCATAGCGGTAGCCCCGAGTGCCACACCTTGCGCATGGTTGCCAGCCGAACAAGCTATCACTCCCTTCGCCTTCTCTTCTTCGGTGAGTTGTGAAATCTTATAGTAGGCACCACGTATTTTAAACGAACCCGTCTTCTGAAGGCATTCCGGCTTCAGATATACATCACTCTCTGGGTTGATTCTTGGTGTACGAACCAGCTCAGTTTTTCTGATCACTTGGCTCAGCACGAAGCGAGCCTTATAGAAATTATCTAGTTGTAACATAACTGCTGATATGCTTTTGTGTCTGTTGTTACAACAGGATTTGTCATCCTGTCTGATTATTTCTGCAAAGATACTTTAATTTGAAGAAATCACAAAATAAATTGATTTAATTTTTGTTTATGCGATAATAATGTGTAATTTTGTCGCCATGATAAAGAAAACCATTATAAAGCAATGGCGATATCATGCTGTTTATGGCGGGTATGCATCTGGCAATCTTCTCTCCCAAGACCGGTAAGCTGAAGGAGCTGAAGGTGGCGGGAATGCCTCATAATGGCAATAAGGACCCTGCTTTTGTAAGGCAGGATTCGTATGGCTATCTGTGGTTGGGCACGATGCGGGATGGACTTTATTTCATGGATATGAAGAAGCAGTATATGCGCCGTGTGAATCTATTGTTGAGCGATGAGCATATAGAAGCGATGTTAGAAGATGCCAACCGGCAGGTCTGAGTTACCACGATGAGAAATGCCTTCTTCTTGACGCATGCCAACAAAACCTTCCTGATGAGCAGTCTTCTATCGGCTAGCCAGGATCAGGATGACTGGCAGTTCTATGCCAATTCTGTTTGTCTTTCTCCTGACGGTAGTGTTGTGTTTGGCAGTTCTGACGGTTGTAAGTTCATGCCTCCTCAGGCTATGAATACTGATTTCCTGCGAACCTATGTTGGTACCCATGCCAGCAAGATGCTCAATATCTTTGGTTTGGAGGTGAAGAATCAAGAAGGTAAGGTGCTTGCCGTTACCGATGAAGTTTCGCGTTTGAGCCGTTATACTTTTACTTATGATGAGAACGACTTGAAGTTTAGTTTCTATTATCCTTCCTTCAGTCGTCGCTCGGCATTGTTGTGTCAGTATCGGTTAGAGGGCTATGATAAGGATTGGCAGGCACCTACTTACGAATGTGTGGCTCATTATTCCAATCTGGCACCAGGTAAATACACCTTCCATCTGCGATTGATTTCTTCCATGAACCGTCCTGCATTGGCAGAGCGTAAGATAGAGATTATCATCAAGCCGGCTCCTTGGTGGTCGTCAGCGGCATGGTTGCTCTATTTTGGTATCATCGTTTTCGTGCTCTATACTTTCAACAGGCTCTATCTGAAGGCCCGTACCAATCATCTTCGTCTTCTGGAAGAACAGCGTGAAACAGAGCGCGAGAAGCGTGCCAAGGAGATGAATATGAAATTCTTTGCCAATATCTCGCACGAATTTCGTAACCCTCTCACCATCATTGCCGGTCCGCTGATGATGCTGAATGCCGACAAGGCTTTGCCCGATTCGGTGCATCGCATCCTGAATCATGTCTGTATAAGTGTGAATAGAATGCTGAGGCTTATCGACCAGATGCTCGACTTTAACCAGCTGAAGACCAATGAGCTACGCCTCAGGGTTGTAGAGGTTGATGCTGCGAAAGAGTTGCGTCAGCAGGTAGCTTCCTTTGAAGAATCTGCCAGGGTGAAAGGCATTAAACTGGAACTGGTCATCAAGCAAGGTAACTACCTGATGTGGCTGGATGGTGATAAGGTGGAGAAAATCATGGGCAATCTTTTTACCAATGCCTTGAAGCATACTTCGCCTGGCGGTGTAATCAGAATAAGTGCCCATGTTGACGATGATATTCTGAAGGTATCTGTCTTCAATAGTGGCAAATTGATGGCTGAGGATAGGATGCAGGATGTTTTCAAGCGCTATTACCAGCTGGCTGATTCGCAGGATTTGAATGTGGCTACCGTGTGTCGCGACATGCTGATCAGTCCGGCGAAGTTTAATTACAAGATTAAGGAACTCACTGGCGAGACACCTGGTATCTTCTTCCGTAAGTATAAGCTCAACAAAGCTGCAGCTTGGCTGCGTGAAGGCAAGTACAGTATTTCTGAAATAGCCGTGTTGACTGGTTTTAGTACTGCGGCTCATTTCTCTGTAGCTTTTAAGAAGCAGTTTGGTGTTTCGCCGAGTGAATACCTATAGGCTCAATTGCTTGAGTATGTCTCGCCAAGCGAGTTCCAGCGTTTTCGCATTTTTTTTGGATTGCCTATGTTTTGTTTGTGTCATTGATATTTATTTTTGCACTCAAATTCATCTTATGCAGAACACATATTCTGCATACTAAAATGATTTGACCTAGCAAAGGTAGGGCTTTTCCATTGGGATGTGTTTCGATTTTATATAATTGTTTTTCGAAAATCTATAAAAATGCTGGATAATAGCGAAAAAATACCTGATAGTAACGAATTTTCCAATAGAGAATAACAAAAAATCCCCCAAAGTAGGGGGATTTCTTGAAATATGAATGATTCGAACTTTATGAGTGAAGAAGTGGTAGAATTTACATGTTGAAGTGTTCGAGAGCAGCTGCCACACCGTCTTCTTCATTCGATAAAGTTACGTAGTCGGCCTCGGCTCTAACCTCTGGTGCAGCATTCTCCATAGCCACTCCCATGCCTGCAAGCTTCAGCATGCTGAGGTCGTTGTAGCCATCGCCAAAGGCAATCATATCGGCAGGGGTGAGGTTGATTTTCGTTAAGAGACGACTCAGCGACTTAGCCTTGTCGATACCCTTAGGAACCAGTTCCAGGAAGAAAGGAGCCGAGCGGAAGATATCCATTCTGTCTCCCAGCTTTTCCACTAATTCCTCCTCTGCCTTGAGCATATCCGATGGATCTCCGGTCATGAGGAGTTTGGTTGGATGAGGCTCCAGGGCTTCAAATAGGTTCTCTACCTTTCGAATGTTCATCTTGTTGATGCGTGATTCTTCCTTGACATACTGGTCATCCGGTATCTCGGTGATGATTTCGTTGCCGGCATATCCCAGCAGGGCATGACCGTTCTCCTCGGCATACGCATATAATTCTGGTATCACTTCATCTGGCAGGAACTGCGAGAAGAGTTTTTCGCCAGTTTTGGCATTCACGATATTGCCGCCGTTATAGGAAAGAATGTATCCTCCCTGCTTGTTCAGCTCCAGGCATTCTGCCACCGGTTCGATACCGTAGGTAGGTCGACCGGAAGCAAGGATGATTACTGCTCCCTTGGCTGATGCCTGAAGGAGAGCTTCACGAGTCTTTGGGGTGACCACCTTCTCGTGGTTTGTCAAGGTGCCATCCAAGTCTAAGGCGATGGCACGGTAAGGAATCTGTTTTGTTTTTTCCATTGTCTTATTTTGCTATTATGCTGCAAAGTTAATATAAAAAATTGACCGCACCAAAGTTTTCTCAAAAGGATTGTCTGTATTGTAACATAAACTTTATGATTTGTGCCAAAATGATGAATTATATACTTTTTCTATCGATTTGAGGACATGATAATCGTTTAAATTCTGTATCTTTGCAATCACAAAAATATAATCATAACTAAACTATACGCAATCGGAAATGAAGAAAAACGTTTTAGCAGTAGCGCTGGCATTGATGGCTGGCATCGGCGCCTATGCCGAAAAGAATACCATCACTTCTCCTGATGGTAAGTTGAATGTCGTGGTGGAAGACCGCGATGGCAAACTCTATTATTCCATCGACTATGCAGGCAAGCGAATGATGGAGGAATCGCAGCTCGGACTCCTTGCCAATGTGGGCGATTTCAGTCAGGGCTTGACCTATCAGAATAAGAAAGAAGCAAAGGTGGAGAAGAGTTATGATCTCCGTACCGCCAAGGTATCGCATGTAGATTATCATGCCAACCAGCTCAACGTGACTTATCTGAACGGCAAACAGCAGCCGATGACGGTTACCTTCAACGTGAGCAACAACGATGTGGCTTTCCGTTATACTTTTGATCAACTGAAGGCTCAGCATATCATCGTAAACGAAGAGAAGACAGCCTTCAATCTTCCAAAGATAACCACCACTTACCTCTGTCCACAGTCGGATCCGCTCATTGGTTTTGCCCGAACCAAACCAAGCTATGAGGAGGATTACAAGGTAGATCAGCCTTTAACGGCAAAATCCGGCTATGGTCATGGCTATACCTTCCCATGCCTCTTCAAGATAGGCGGCGATGGCTGGGTATTGGTCAGCGAGACGGGTACTCACGGCAACTATCCGGGTTGTCATATCAGCGATTACGATGCAGCAAAGGGTTATCAGATAGCCTTCCCGATGGAGAAAGAGGCAGATGGCATAGGTTCTACATCGGGCGCCTTCATCTTTCCGGGGTCCACTCCTTGGCGAACCATCACCGTGGGTTCTGATTTGAAGCCATTGGTAGAGACCACCATTCCATACGATGTAGTGGAGCCAAGATTCGAGGCTTCCCAGAAATACGGAACAGGCAAGTATGCCTGGAGCTGGCTCATCTGGCAGGATGGTTCCTGCAACTATAACGACCAGAAGCTGTTCATCGACCTGGCTGCTACCATGGGATTTGAATATGTGCTGGTTGATGCACTCTGGGATACTCAAATTGGAAGAGACAAGATTGCCGAATTGAGCAAGTATGCGCAGAGCAAGAATGTAAGTCTGATGCTCTGGTATAATTCCAATGGCGTGGCAAACGATGCACCTCAGGGACCTCGTGGCATTATGGATAACATCGTGACCCGCAAGAAGGAAATGGCTTGGATGAAGAGTATCGGCATCAAGGGTATCAAGGTGGATTTCTTTGGTGGTGACAAGCAGCATACCATGCAGCAGTATGAAGACATCCTCAGCGATGCCAACGATTATGGCATTCAGGTTATCTTCCATGGCTGTACTTTGCCAAGAGGTTGGGAGCGCATGTATCCTAACTATGTATCGAGCGAGGCTGTACTGGCTTCAGAGAATGTATTCTTCTCTGATTATCATGCCAAGCAGGAGGCTTTCGAACTCACCATGCATCCATTCTGCCGTAATGCTGTGGGAGCGATGGATTGGGGTGGTACCATCATGAACAAGTATCTCTCTCAGGATAACAAGAGCCGTCATCGCCGTTATACCACCGATGTTTTCGAGATGGCTTCGGCTATCATGAATCAGGCAGCTATCCAGTGCATCGCCATCTATCCGAATAATCTTTCTGAGCTTCCTCAGCATGAGATTGATTTCCTGAAGAGCGTTCCTTCTACCTGGGATGAGACCAAGTTCATCGCGGGTTATCCTGGAAAATATGCGGTTGTGGCACGTCGCCATGGTGATAAATGGTATGTGGCAGGTTTGAACGGCACCGACCAGGTGATGAAACTCACCCTGAATCTGCCAATGCTTGCCGGCAAGAGTGTTACCTATTATCATGAAACAGCCAGCAAGGACAAGAAGGCACTCTGGCCTGTATCGCAGATGAAGAACGTGAAGGTGGATAAGAAGGGAAACCTGAAGGTGGAAATGCAGCCTAAGGGTGGACTGATCTTGGAAAGGTAAAAAAGTAAAAAGCTAAAATAGTAAAAAGGGCTTTTTAAAAGTAAAGAGGTAAAATCCAGAAATAAGGTGAAAGATGGGAGCTTTCGTTACTTTTTAACGATAAGTACCCATCTTTTATTGTCTGATTTACACTATATTCGAAAATTATTATTATCTTTGCACCGCAAAACATATAACAATAATAAATTTTAAACCTATCAATATGAAGAGATTAGTTTCTGCAGTATTGCTCTCTGTAGCCGTGGCAATGCCTACGATGGCGCAGAAGAATGCAAAGACATTGAGCAATGGTTATCCATTTACTCAGGTTCCTTTTACTAGTGTGAAGATTTCACAGAATACTTTCTGGGGTGCCCGCTTGAAGGCTGCCCGAGAAGTAACCGTGCCATTGGCTTTCAGCAAGTGTGAGAGCGAGCACCGTTACAAGAATTTCGATATGGCTGCCTATACCCTGCAGCATCCTAACCACCCGGGCTTGGATACCAAGGAGTGGGATGTGAGCAAGTTCATGGGATTCTCTTTCGATGATACTGATGTTTATAAGACCATCGAAGGTGCCAGCTACATCCTACAGACTTATCCGAACAAGAAGTTGAAGGCTTACATCGACAGCGTGCTCAATGTGGTAGCTGCGGCACAGGAGCCGGATGGCTATCTCTATACCGCCCGTACCATCAATCCAAAGCATCCACACCAGTGGTCGGGAAATAAGCGTTGGATCAAGGACGAGGAGGCGAGCCACGAGCTTTACAACCTCGGTCACATGGTAGATGCAGCCTGCGCTCACTATCAGGCTACCGGAAGCACTAAGTTCCTGAATATCGCCAAGCGTTATGCTGATTGCGTGGTAAAGGAGGTGGGACCTAAACCAGGACAGGCTACCATCGTTCCGGGACATCAGATTGCAGAGATGGCTTTGGCTCGTCTCTATACCCTGACCGGTGAGAAGAAGTATCTGGATGAGGCTAAGTATCTGCTCGACTATCGTGGCAAGACTCATATCCGCAACCCATATTCTCAGAGCCAGGCTCCTATCCTGGAGCAGAAAGAGGCGGTAGGTCATGCTGTTCGTGCCGGCTATATGTATGCTGGTATTGCCGATGTGGCTGCCCTGACCAAGGATTCTGCCTATATGAAGGTCATCGACCGTATTTTCGAAAACATCGTTGGCAAGAAGTACTATCTTACGGGTGGTGTAGGTGCCCGTCATGCAGGTGAAGCTTTCGGCGAGAACTATGAGTTGCCAAACATGACTGCCTATAATGAAACCTGTGCAGCCATCTCTATGGTTTACCTCTTCGAGCGCATGTTCCTCCTTCACGGCGAGAGTAAGTATATCGACTGCATGGAGCGTACCTTATATAATGGTGTCATTTCGGGTATGAGCATGGATGGCGGTCGTTTCTTCTATCCAAACCCATTGTCTAGCGACGGCAAGTATGCCTTCAATGCCGATGGCAACACCACCCGCCAGCCTTGGTTCGGATGTGCCTGCTGCCCAAGTAACCTGAGCCGCTTCATCCCTTCTGTGCCGGGTTATCTCTATGGTGTGAAGGATAACAACATCTATGTAAACCTCTTTGCCGGTAATACATCTACCATCAAGGTGAATGGCAAGGATGTGGTTCTGGAGGAGACTACCGAGTATCCTTGGAACGGCGACATCAAGATTGCTGTGAAGAAGAGCGGTGTGAAGAATGCCAATCTCCTGGTCCGTATTCCTGGATGGGTTCGCAACCAGGTAGTACCTAGCGACCTTTACAAGTATAGCGATGCAGAGAAGCCAGCATACACCGTAACCGTAAACGGCAAGGCTGTAGAGGCTGACCTCAATGCCAACAAGGGTTATCTCCCTGTCAAGAACATCAAGAAGGGCGATGTCATCCGCATCCACTTCGATATGCCTGTACGTACAGTGGTTGCTAACGCTAAGGTAGCTGATGACAAGGGCAAGGTTGCTGTAGAGCGTGGTCCATTGGTATATTGTGCTGAGGCTGTGGATAACCAGAACGAGCCTGTGCTCCGTGCCGTAATGGCTAAGAAGCCGTCTTTCTCGCTGGTAGATAACTACAGCATTGAGAACAAGGAGACCAAGGGTGCTCCTGCCTTCAAAGTCAAGGCAATTTCTACACTTGCTCATATTTTGGACCAAAAGAAGGAAGGTGTCATTTCTGTCAAGGTTCAGAACCTCACCCTGATCCCTTACTATGCCTGGAATCATCGTGGTGCCAACCAGATGAATGTCTGGTTCTATCAGGGCTTGTCGTTTATGGATAAGTAATAAATAGTTTTTAAAATCAAGAAAGCTTGGCAATGACGTTTGCCAGGCTTTCTTGTTAATAGTATGCTCGGCACGAGCATTGTCTAACGGGTGCAAGTC
>ULXY01026208.1_pt1 | contig 38575 bp, 29 predicted proteins | sample 1961741 | NCBI WGS metagenome assembly ULXY01 (sample SAMEA4835851, study PRJEB28245) | human gut metagenome | biome: gut microbiome; material: fecal sample | place: Denmark | collected 2008
AAAGACAAGGACTCAATGTTCTTGTCTTTTTTCTATAAATGTTTTTTTGATTTTATTCCGGCAAGAGCAAGCCCTTGCCCTACGATAAGTCGAAAGAAATTCCGTGTTTGAATGAATTTCTTTGAAATTCATAATAAACACTTCGTTTCTTTCTCCTTTTCCCCACCAAATTTTCAATTTGTCGGGGTCCCCGAATGGAATTTCGTTTTATAGCACGGCACGGTTTAGCCACTTTATCGACAGTCTGAGGCAGCCTAAAAAATCAGGCTGTCTTTTTTATTGCGTCGTTAAACACAAATAAATCTTACTTGGTTTTTACGCTTTTTACCTTTGACCAAGATGAATATATCTTTTTACCGTTTACCGTTTTGTATGTGCGAACACGAACGTAATACTTTTTCTTAGACTTAAGTTTTTTAACGGTAGCCTTTGTTGTCTTTTGCTTAGTAACAGTAACGCTCTTATTGTTCTTTTTAAATCTTTTATCTGAAGAATACTGAATTTGGTATCCCTTAACACCACTTACTTTTGCCCAAGTAACGGTAAATTTCTTTTTGCCTTTACTGAGTTTTTTAATCGACGTCTTTTTAGGCTTAACCGTCTCAGTGTTCTTAGTTGTGCTCGGTTTTGTTGTAGGCTGAGTTGTTGAAGGAGTTGTTGAAGGAGTTGTTGCACTTTCGCTCGGCTTTGTTGCAGGTTTGCTGTCCTTAACCTCGTCCTGCTTTGTACCCTTAACAATAACGCTTACACTTCTGTAAGCCGCATTGTCGCCCAAAGGACCCGGATCAAAGAAGAAATCTGTTTCTTCAACAAACGAAGCTGAATAATATGTTTTAACTGTAAGTTTAACCATAGTATCCTTTTCAGGTCTTGTTACCTTACCTGTTTTTGCATCAATAATTTCGGGGTGATCGGATACCCAGCTTGAACAAATTGAATAATAGCTGTAATCATCCGAATCTGCAGTATTTATCAAATCAAGATTGCGAGTAACATCAGCTGCACTCTTGTTTTCGCCCTTAATATTTGCAAAGTTTACGGCATAAAGAGCAGCGCTGTCAAGTCTTTGAAGCCTTGTATACGTATGATAAGGAACTACTACTCTTACCTCGCTTTCCTTAGTCTTATCGCCGCAAGTTAAAGTAAGTGAAAGGTCGTAAACTGCGCCGTAAAAATCTTCGTCATAATTTGAAGAATCAACGCCGTTATAATAGATATTGCCGTTTTTGAAAATAACTGTATTATCATCGTCACCGTCAATATTTTTAACGGCGTTTAATTTAACCGTGATTTTTTCATCGGATTTTACATTTGAATTAATTTTTTCTTCAACTGTTTCAATAACGTTTGTATCTTGATAATCGGAGTCAACGTCAGAAACGTAGCCGAAATCGCCGTCTGTATGAACGCCTGAAAATTCAGTCATCATCATTCCGTCGCCCGACTGAGCAAAAAGATAATCGTCTGCTTTATTAAGAAGTGAATCATAAAGCGAGTCAAGTTTAACGGTAATTACATAGTTATTATTTTTAAGCGATGTATCGGTAGCATTAAACGTCTTACTTACAGTAATAAATCCCTCTGCTTGAGCGGTATAACGGTATTGACCGTAAACAATCGTATAATATCCGTTTTCATCAGGCAAAATTTCGTCGCCGTAAGCGCCGCTTGAGCCGTTCTTTTTAAGTGTGATTTTTGCATTTTCAGGTGTAACGTCAAATTTAACCTTATATTCGGTATATTTAAGATTTACCGTTATATTAAGTGACTTTGTACCCTCTGCGACAGTAAATGTACCCGCTGCCGTTTGACTGCCATTTTGATAAGTTGCATAGTATTTATATTCGCCTGGGGTAAGCTCAAACTGTGAGGTTTCATAGCCGTATTCGTCCTTTATCGGAGAATATGTTTGACTGCCGTTTGCTGACGTTACTTTTAAGGTAGCGTAATCCGTTTTAGCTCCCGTTGCAAGTTTAACGGTGAAATCAACTGTTGCGCCCTCTTTTAATATAACATCAAGTTTAGTATTTTGAGTTAAAGTGATTTTTCTTACGTCACGAACATATCCCAAAGCCGAAACGGTAAGAGTGTATTCGGTATTAGCGCTGAGTGACGACGGATTTTGTTCAATATTACGACTGTCAAAAACACTGACTTTTGCATTGTCAATAATCTCGTCTTTTTCATTCTTAGCAGTTACGTCAAGAGAATAAGTAGCAAGTTTTGTTTCAATATAAAGAACATAATCTCTTGTTCATAAAACAGTTTTGCCGTCGGTTTTATCTAATATTTTAAGAGTAAGAGTAACAACCTTAGCACCTTCATTATATGACGGATGAGTGATTTTTGCAGAAGCGGAATAGCTGCTGTTTGTCACCTTTGCATAAGTATCGTCGCTTGAACTCCAAGAGGAAGTATAAAGCTTTGATGACGTGTCCTTTTTAAGAGAAACACTTGTTTTGGAAAGAGGGATAATATATCTGCCCTCATCATCCTTTTTAAGGTTGCCGTACGGGTCGATTGCCTTTGCGTATGTGCTGTTAAGGTACGCCTCAACCTCGCTTGAATTTTCAGCCATAGCAGGAAGTGCGCTCATAAGTACAAGCATAAGCGACATAAAAACTGCCAAAGCCTTTGTAATTGATTTTTTCATCTTTTCTCCTTTCAATTTAGAGCATAAAAAAATGCACCGTTTAAAACAGTGCATAAAAATTGTATCGCAAAAAGCATATAGGCATAGTTATCCTATATGTTAAATACTGCCGACTTCCAACCTAAAGCACTGCAAAAACCATATACACGGCAGGTATCCCGACTAATGCTTCAACCTTAAAATAAACCTTCTCACTCAAAAGAGCAATGGCCGCCTTTAGCGAATATTTCTCGTCAGCAAATACGGTAGAGGTTCGGACTGCTCCGGATTCGCACCGGATTCCCTTTTAATTTTATATTCAAAACAAATATAAAAACCTATGTATATCAGATTTGTTTTATTATATCTTGCAGTGCAGTATTTGTCAATATTTGTAAACGTAATAAAAGGCAACTCGATTGCTTTTTTATTGCGGTGCGCCGACACGACAGCGCTACGTTTTTATTTGTTTACTTTTTGGGAATTTGCGTATATCTCATTCATTCTCTCATCAGGAAAATGATTATCAAGAAACTGCTCATAAACATTATTAGGTGCCTGACCTGCGTCACGCTTATCCATTCTAAGTCCTGCCGTGGCAGAAACAAAGCAATCAAAAATAAAGAATACTATAAAAGTCCACATAATAACGTTGCCGAGTTTAACCGGAATTTTTTCAATAACCTTTGACATTATAGGATAAATTGCCTTAATCCAAAGTATTCCCAAAAGCCCCCAAAAACAGGAATAAAGAAAGCATACTCTACCGTTGATATTAAGCGGCATTTTGCTGTAATCCCACGCAACAGAGCCGAAAACTATTTCCTGACCTAATGAGCAAATATATTCAGTCACTGTGCCGACAACAAATGAAAGACAAAAGACCTTCCAAACCGGTGCGTCCTTTACCTTATAAAGCGCAAGGGTTAAAACGACTGCGCCCATACCGTAAGCAACGGAAAACGGCCCCCAAACAAGCGACTGACGTGATTCAATATAGCCGTGCTTAATAAGGCACCAAAGCGTTTCGACAAGAAAGCCCACAATACAGCTAATCATAAAAATCCAAACAATCTTGTCAAAACACAATCCCTCGGCGTACTCGCCTTTTTCTTGCGATTTTTCCTGAACAAAATCATCTTTTTTAAATGTTTCAGTCATAATTAAAGCCTCCCTTATTTATCACGTCTTAATTATAGCACGCAAAAAATAAAAGAGGCTAAACTAATTATAAACTTTAAGTATTTCAATCATACAATTTTATACAGTTGTATAATTATATAATTGAATAATGAGGCGAACAATGTTCGCTCCCACATTGTATTAATACGCAAAATCTTAATTATTCATATATTCCGATTGATTTAATAACCGGGTTTGAGCGGCTTTGGCGAATAACAAAGCGAATACCCTTTGCCTTTTTGCCCTTAAGATTAATAATCTTTTTCGAGCCGATAACCGTGCCTTTGTATACACGCTTATACTTACCGTTTGCCTTTTTGATATAGAGGTCGAAAAGCTCAACACGCTGGCTCTTTGTGATATCCTCCTGCAAAACCACATATTTAACCTTACGTGTATCGTTAAAGTCAAAATCGAGAACACCGTTGTCCTTTGTAAGTTCGCCGAGTTCGTTATAAACAATAGGATTTGCAGTGATATTCTTAATCATTGAGCCGAGCTTTTTAAGATTTTTAGCGTCTTTTTTATGTATTTCGCCCTGTGGAGTCGGCGGAATATTAAGAAGTAGTGTGCAGTTATTACCAACTGAATTAAGATAGATTTTAAAAAGCTTTTTAGCACTTTTTGAGTTTCTGTTATCCTTTTCGTGGAAGAACCAACCCTTACGGATTGATACGTCAACCTCGGCAGGAAACCAACAGATATAAGCATTTTTTTCAAGAATTTTTCTTGAGCCTAAATCCTCGTCCATTTGATTATATTTTTGAAGAGATGAAGCCTGATTTTCGTCCTGTTGGCTCAAAGCCATAATCCTGTCAGCCTCTCTCAAAGCGCAAGGAACAACGCTGTATTCGCTCTTTCTTGACTTACCGCCCTCATTGCCTACCCAGCGGATATCAGGACCGCAAATAGCAATATTGGCTTTTGGCTGAAGTTTACGGATAAGGTCGTAATATCTTTGCCAATCGTATTCAAATTTCTTAGCGTTTGAACCCTTAGCGCCGTCAAACCAAACCTCGAAAATCTCGCCGTAATTGGTGAGAAGCTCGGTAAGCTGATTGCAAAAATAATCGTTATATGCGTCAGTTCCGTAACGTTCATCGTGCATATCCCAAGGAGAAAGATAAACGCCGAAATCCATACCCTGCTTATGACATTCATCGGATACTTCTTTAACGATATCACCTTTATAAGATGAATTTTTTACACAAAATGACGTATATTCACTTGGCCAAAGGCAGAAGCCGTCATGATGCTTACAAGTTAAAATAACACCCGTTGCACCCGCAGATTTAGCGGTTTCAACCCACTGCTTTGCGTCTATCGACTTAATTGTGAAATCCGTCGCCTTTTCAACGCCTGCTCCCCACTCTCTGTCAGTAGCGGTGTTCATACCAAAGTGCATAAAGGTATAAAACGGTTTATCAACCAAGGCAAGCTGATTAGCACTCGGCTTAACGGAGATGTATCTTTCAACCTCTTTATCGTTAAGCGGATAGTTATTATTGACAGTAGTCCAGTTTTTATCAAAATTATTAGCCATATTTTCCCCTTTTAATAATCCTTACCCTTATTGTTATCCTTAATAAAATTGTCCTTATCTCCAAGCTGCCATACGCATTTATTATATACGTACTGAAGTTTCTCCTTTAAATTGAGTTTAAAGGTAAACGGTCTTTTTTCAACCTCATCATAAGTCGGCGTTGCAAGCTTTGAAAACGGCGCATTTGTTTGGCTTGCAGCAAGAATAACAATATCATTATCATTTGGTAATGTGATTTCATTTTCGCCGTTTAAATCAAATTCAACAAGATAAAAATACATTATTTTTGCATATTGCACCTCGCCGTTTTTAAGGCAATGGGTAAAATCATATCCGATTTTGCCCTTTTTCATATAAGCGGTTTCGCCGAAATCGTACAAATCCCAAGCGGCAAATCGCTCAAATGACGAAAGAACATTTTTATTTATTTTCTTATCCCCAAGGATAAATTCTGCCATCTTGTCCCCAGCCATAGAAGCACAGAGGAAAACAAGCCTGTTTTTATCCTTATCAAGTTTAATCTTTTGTGACGAGCAAATAAGAGAGTTTTTATTTGACTTATTAATATCAAATCTTACGCCGTTTGCCATAATTTCATCAGGGACAAGGGTATTGGGAATTGTATATTCAAAATCTCCCATCTGACCTTTTTCCGTAATAATGTTTTTATCAAACGGCAAATCAAGAGGCGTACTCTCAACTTTTTGAGCGTCAAGTGAGGATTTTTTAAGTTTTAATGCAAAGCTCTTAATTTCATAAGGCTTAAAGCTTGTGATAAGCTTACCGTCTTTAACTGTTGCGTCGCCCTTATTTTCCTCGCTTGCATAAATTTCTCTTGCGCTTTCAATTCCTTCACCCAAGGTGAGAGTAAAGTTTTCAATTTCAGAATTCGTACCCTCGTTAAGCCTTACCACTATTTCGTCGCTGTTTTCCGCCTTTTTGATTGCACGGATAATAACGTCGTTAGTTGAAACCTCGCCAAAAGAGTATTGTGTTTTAAGCTTACCCTGATGCTTAGTTGCAATATACGCAGTCATAGGGGTAACGAATTTTCTTGCTTCAAGCTGAGTAGCCGATTGAGCCTTGCCCTTATGGCTGAATATTGCATACGAATATCTGTTAAGCCCCAAATCCATAAACGATTGCATTGAATCAATACGGTAATTTTTCTTAGGAGTGTGAATTGCTGTAAGGCGGAGCGTATTATCTTTATATTTATCCCAGCCGTACTTACATTCACTCAAAACAGACACACCGAATTCTCCGCTTTTATCGGTCAAATCAACCCACTTTTGCGCCGGAACTTCAAAAAGATTTTCAGTCATATTGCCACGCTCGATAGCGCCCAAGCCCAAATCAAACGTTGCCTTATCATTTTCGCACGTGAATGAAAATTTGTTTTTGGCAAGAGTTCTTAAACTCTGCCATTCAATCTCGGAATAAACCTCGACTATATCGCAGCCGTCTGTAAGGGCTACAATATTAGTAAACGTGCTCTTTTTATCCTGCTGGATAACCTTAAACGATACTCTTGCAGGACCTTGCTCCAAAACAGTTACGGTAACAACATTAGGAATACGGTCGGCATCTTTATTTGCCTCTTTATAATTCATTTCCCAAGCCGGCCAATCCTTAGAACCGGTATAATTAAACAGACCGAGAGTAATCGGCTCTTTGAGTATTTCCTTTTCATCAAGTTCCTTATCAAGAATTGAAGAAATATTACCCTTGCGGTTAAGAGTTACAATATACTTTTGGTTTTCCATCATATTATCGTGATTGATTGAGATATCGCTTTTAACGCAACAAGGCTTATCGCTCAAACGAACGTCATAAATCCTTGTACCGAGGCTTTCGACATCTGCAACAAACACAAGTTCAAGCGTACCGTCAGAAAGGGTAGAAGTTTGGCTTTTAACCTCCCTTCCCTTTTCATCATAAACACGAACATAAGCGCTTTGCAAATCCTCAAGTCTTACTGTTACAGCCCCACGTCTTTGCGCTTCAACAGGGTTGAAAACCATAACGGGTATGCCGGAGCAAAAATCGGTTTTCATAAGGCTTGAAACAGGCGAAACAAAGGCTTCAAGTTCATTTGTAAATTGATTCATTGAAACGGCATAATCATTCCAAGAACGCTTATATACCCTTTGGCAGCTTGTGCCGGGGATATCATCGTGGAATTGATGTGCAATAAAACGTTTCCACGAACGGTTGATAGCTTTTTGGTTATAATCGGTCAATCCCAAATAAGAGGATATAACACCGCCACGTTCGCTCAAATCGGCAAGTTCCTCACATCTTCTGTTCCAACGCTTACCGATTGAACGTGAAGTATATCCGCCGACACCGTGATTTGTCATAACAAATTCGTTTTTCCAAACAGGAAGCTTTGATTTTTGCTCAGACGTATATTTATCTTCAATATCGTGATAAATTTCATCGGCAGATGCGGCAATAACCTTAATATTGCTATTGTCGTTTTTCTTAATTTCCTGTTCGACAAAGGCAACGCTCTTTTCATCCGGAGCACCGCCCCTGTCGCCTATTCCGTGGAAAATATACGTATCGTTAAGGTCGTATTTTTCATTTTCCTTAAACTTATTAATGACAAAATCCCAATCACGCAGTTTTTTAAGCGTATAGTAATAATCGTGAGGATTGATAGACGCGTAAACTTCGCTGCCGTCAACACCCTGCCACTTGCCGATATCAAACGGAATACCGTAAGCACCGCCCCAAGCAAGCTTTTGAGTAGTAAAGCCGATTAAATTGGCATGACGCTCAATAGTCGGAAGCGCCCAACCAAAGCCGAAACAGTCAGGCAAGTAGATATCAACACTTCTTTTTCCAAACTTTTCATCAAAATACGAATTGCCGAAAAGAATATTTCTGAAAAGTGCTTCAGGTGACGGAATATTTGTGTCACCGTTTTCAAAAGCAGAACCGCAAACATTCCATCTGCCGTTTTTGATATATTCTTTCATTTTTTCAAAAAGTTCGGGATAATATTCCTCCATAAGCTCATATCTGTATGAGCCTTCAAATGAGAATTTATATGTAGGATATTTTTCGAAAAGCTTGAAATTATCAACTAAGGTATTATATATGTATTTACTTACAGTTGTTTCAAAATCCCAGCTCCACACCGTATCAAGGTGTGAGGTTGCAACGGTATATATTTTTTTATCAGCCATTATTGTTACCTCTTATTTCGGGTAAATTAATTTTTTTCAAAATCCGTCACCTTGATGCGTAACAGATTATCTGCAATACAAAGTCAGTTACAACTCATATTGCAACAATATTAACAAGCTTGCCCGGAACGTAGATTTCCTTTTTAATTTCTTTACCTGCAATTTCTGCGGCAATCTTTTCATCCTTCTTAGCAAGAGCAATAGCGTCCTCTTTGCTGATATCTACAGGAACAACAATTCTTGAACGAACCTTGCCCTTAACCTGAAGCGCAATTTCAACATCGTTTTCCTGAGTCTTTGACTCATCAAAGCTCGGCCACTGAGCATCGTGAACTGCACCGCCGAAGTTCATAATCTGCCACATTTCCTCAGTTACGTGAGGTGCAAAAGGATTAAGAATAATTGTCAAATCACGAAGTTCTGCCTTATTAACACCCTTTGCATACATTTCGTTAACCAATGTCATCATTGAAGCAATAGCTGTGTTGCACTTAAGGTTGTCGATATCTTCCGAAACCTTTTTAATTGTTTTATGCATAAGAGCCTCAAGCTGTGGTGAATATTCATTACCGTCTTTGACAATTTCCTGCAAGTTCCAGAAACGCTCAACAAACCTCTTACAGCCCTTGATTGAATCGCTGTTCCAAGGAGCAGCCTTTTCAAAGTCGCCGATAAACATTTCATAAAGACGCATTGTATCTGCACCGTACTGGTCAACAATTTCGTCAGGGTTAACAACGTTGCCTCTTGACTTAGACATCTTTTCACCGTTTTGACCGAGAATCATACCGTGAGAGGTACGCTTTTGATAAGGCTCCTTAGTAGGAACAACGCCGATATCATAAAGGAATTTATGCCAAAAACGAGAATAGAGAAGGTGAAGAGTTGTATGCTCCATACCGCCGTTGTACCAATCAACAGGGCTCCAATACTCTGCAGCTTCTTTAGATACAAGTTGCTTATCGTTATGAGGGTCCATATATCTTAAGAAATACCAAGACGAGCCTGCCCACTGCGGCATTGTATCGGTTTCTCTCTTAGCAGGTTTTCCGCAACAAGGACAAGTTGTATTAACCCAATCAGTCATTTTAGCAAGCGGAGATTCGCCTGTATCTGTCGGCTCATAAGAGTCAACCATAGGAAGTCTTAAAGGAAGTTCACTTTCAGGAATAGGAACATAGCCGCAATCGTCGCACTTAACAATTGGAATAGGCTCGCCCCAATATCTTTGACGTGAGAATACCCAATCACGAAGCTTGAAGTTGACCTTTTGATGTCCTTTGCCCTCTTTTGTGAGCCATTCTGTAATAGCCTTTTTAGCCTCTTCAACGCTCATACCTGTAAGAAAAGCGGAATTTACAAGTTTACCTGTTGCGCAATCGGTAAACGCTTCGTTTTCAACTCCAACCTTTGAGCCTGCAACAACCTCGATAATAGGCAAATCAAATTTCTTTGCAAATTCCCAGTCACGGGTATCATGAGCGGGAACAGCCATAATTGCGCCTGTACCGTAAGATGTAAGTACATAGTCTGAAATAAAGATAGGAATTTCAGCATCGTTTACAGGGTTAATGCCCATTACGCCGTCAAGCTTAACGCCTGTTTTTTCCTTATTAAGTTCTGTACGCTCAAAATCCGACTTATGTGCAGCCTCTGCCTGATAAGCACGGATTTCATCAATATTTTTAAGTTTATCCGCCCACTTTTCAATAAGAGGGTGTTCAGGTGAAATAACCATATATGTTGCGCCGAAAAGAGTGTCCGGACGTGTGGTATAAACAGTCAATGTATCGCCAAGAGTAGTACCGAAATCAACCTCTGCACCTGTTGACCTGCCAATCCAGTTTTTCTGCTGAACCTTAACCCTGTCAATAAAATCAAGGTCGTCAAGGTCGTCAACAAGTCTTTGAGCATATTCTGTAATTTTAAGCATCCACTGGCTCTGATTTTTTCTGATAACCTCACTGCCGCAACGCTCGCAAACGCCGTTTACAACTTCTTCATTTGCAAGAACGCACTTACAAGAAGTACACCAGTTTACAGCCATTTCCTTTTTATATGCAAGTCCTTTTTTGAAAAGCTGCAAGAAAATCCATTGCGTCCATTTATAATAACTTGGGTCGGTTGTGTTAATCTCCCTTGTCCAATCAAAAGAGAAACCGAGCGACTGAAGCTGCTGCTTAAATCTTGCAACATTCTTTTTAGTTACCTCTTCAGGGTGAATATGATTTTTAATTGCAAAGTTTTCAGTCGGGAGACCGAAAGCGTCCCAACCCATAGGATAAAGAACATTGTAGCCCTGAAGCCTTTTTTTACGTGCAACGATATCAAGTGCCGTATAAGACCTCGGATGACCTACATGAAGTCCCTGTCCTGACGGATAAGGAAATTCAACAAGGCAGTAATACTTAGGAAGTGAAAAATCCTGTTTTGCCGCAAATGTGTTTTGAGTGTACCAAACGTTTTGCCATTTGGATTCAATCTCTTTAAAATTGTACTCCATATTTTAATCCTCCAATAATTTTGCTGTATCTAAAATTTTGCCGTCTTCCCACAAGCGCTCAAGCGAATAAAAATCACGCTGTTGCTTATGAAAAATGTGTATAACGACTGAATTATAATCAAGGCAAACCCAAGAAGTGTTTCTGCCTTCAATATGATGAGGCTCTACTCCGAGCAAATCAAGCTTATATTCAACCTCGTCGGAAATAGCTTTAACCTGAGTTGAGCTTGTTGCCGTGGCGATTACAAAATAATCGGTAAGAACTGTTAAATCGGTAATACCGATAACCTCAATATTTTCGCCTTTTTTACTGTCAATCGCCTTTACGGCTGTTTTTACTATATCAAGTGCTTGCATAAATTCACCCTTTCTAATTAAAGTATTCATCAATAATCCAATTGTACGCCTCAACCGTCATGGGATGAAGCAATATCTGCCTTGACGCAACCGATTTGATTGTGTAGGCTGTGCCGTAAAGAAGACCGTATTCGATACCCCTTTGCGTTTCTTTTCTTATTATATCTATATCCTTATAATCTCTGTCGGCAGAAATGAAGTCAGCAAGATATATGATTTGCTCAAGCATAGTCATATTTGCTTTTCCTGTTGTATGATATCTTATAGCGTCTAAAATTTCCTCATCTTCTATCCCAAGAATTTTAGCCATTGCCGAGCCGGATGCTTGGTGCAAAAACTTATCGCCCCTTTTATCAAACGGGTGAAGTTCAACACCTGCATATTTAATAATTTCAAGTTGAGCGGCTTTGCCCGTTTCCTTAGTTATATCATGCAAAAGTCCTGCAATCTCTGCCTTTTCTACATCCTGATTATACCTTTCGGCAAGCTTTTTTGCACTTTGGGAAACGCAAAGAGAATGATAAAATCTTCTGCTCGAAAGCGTATTTTTTAAAATTTTCATATAAGCTTCGGTATCATACATTATAAATTCTCCTCTTAATTATATAATCATAAACCTTTTTGGGAACAAGAGAGGAAAAATCCTCGCCGTCTTTTATTTTTTGCCTTATTTCGCTTGAACTGACCTTTAAAACGGGAGAGGTCAAAAGCTTAAATTTATTCATATCAAGACCGTCAAGCCTTGAGGCAAAGCTTAAAATCTCCGCTTTTTCCTTTTCGTTTTCTCTTGCCGAAGTGCAAAGAGTGACAAGAGATAATATTTCTTTATACTTATACCACTTATCGAAATGAAGCATTTGGTCAGCGCCGATTATAAGGTAAAATTCTGCGTTTTTATATATTTTTTTAAGTTCTGAAAGAGTCAAATAAGTATAACTTTTGCCTGTCAGTTTAAATTCTATATCGCTTATTTCAAATTTATCAAACGACGATATTGCAAGAGAAAGCATATTAATTCTGTCCTCTTTAGGTGCAAAATCATCATCAGATTTATGCGGCGGTGAAGCGGTCGGGATAAAGAGTATCTTATCAAGCTCCAATTCATTAAGATAATGAAGCGCTAAGTTAATATGCCCATTATGAACGGGATTGAACGCTCCGCCGAAAACTCCTATTTTTTGCTTATCTGCCATAATATTTAGGTCTGTCGTATTTAGCGTAAGGGTTTTTAGCTTCTTTTTCTCTTTGGCGCTGTCTTTTGCCTTTGATTTTTACCTTCTTTTTAGCTGTTGCCTTAGAATTACCGGAACCTCTTTTTTTCTTTTTCTCTGCGATACGCTCCTCGTCTGCCTCACGGTAAAGAACTATAATTCCGCCGATTACCTGAATAACCTCAGCGCCAAGAGGCTCAGAAAGCTTTTGCGCAAGTTCCTTAGGGGATTCGGGTGCAGATTCAAGGTGAACTCTTATTTTAATAAGTTCTCTGTTATCAAGCGTATCGTCAATTTGAGTAAGTAAATTTTCGCTTATACCCTCCTTGCCAATTTGAATAATAGGTTCAAGAGGGTTAGCCTTTGCTCTTAAAGCCGCTCTTTCCTTAGATGTCATATAATTTTCTCCAATTCTTTAGTTAATAAACGAAGTGCGTTACCTCTGTGGCTGATTTTATCCTTTTCCTCGGCTGTATATCTGCCGAAAGCCTTGCCGTCAACAAGGAAAAGCGGGTCATATCCAAATCCCTCGTGACCGTCACGCTCAAAGCCGATAACGCCATTGCATTCGCCCCTTACGACGATTTCACGTCCGTCAGGGAAAGTACAGCAAATAGCACATACATAATGAGCCGTTCTTTTTTCAAGCGGTACACCATCAAGTTTTTCAAGAAGAAGGTCATTATTTTTTTCGTCATTGCCATGCTCACCTGCAAAACGTGCCGAAAAGATACCCGGTGCACCGTCAAGATAATCAACACACAAGCCTGAATCGTCAGCAATCGCCGGCATATTCATTTCCTTACAAGCCGCTCTTGCCTTAAGCTTTGCGTTATCCTCAAAGGTTTTTCCGTCTTCTTCAACGTCCTCAAGTTGTTTGCCAAGCATTTTTGCAGTAACAACATTAATGCCGAGAGGAGATAAAATACGCTGCATTTCCGCAAGCTTTTTCATATTATTTGTTGCTAAAATAAAATCCATGATTTCCTCCTACTCCCTACTCCGACTTTTTATTATCAGCCTCATCTTCGTGCTGAATAAAATCCGTTATTTCCTTATCATCATCGGGAATTTTGGCATCAAACAGTCCTGCTGCAAATGCGTCTGCGTCAAACGGCTGTAAATCCTCAATTTTTTCACCAACGCCGACAAATTTAACGGGAACGTCAAGTTCATTATTAATTGCAAGAACAACACCGCCCTTAGCAGTTCCGTCAAGCTTAGTAAGCACTATGCCTGTAATTCCTGCCGCTTCCTTAAAGTCCTTAGCCTGATTAACGGCATTTTGACCTGTTGTAGCATCAAGCACCAAAAGAATTTCCTTAGAAGCGTCGGGAAGTTCTCTTTCTATAACACGGCTGATTTTGTTAAGCTCATCCATAAGATTTTTCTTATTATGAAGCCTGCCGGCAGTATCAATAATAATTACATCACTGCCCCTTGCCTTACCGGCGGCAATGGTATCATAAACAACGGAAGCAGGGTCTGAGCCTTCGCCGTGCTTAATCAAATCAACGTCTGCCCTGTCAGCCCATACCTGAAGTTGCTCAATAGCAGCGGCACGGAAAGTATCGGCAGCGCCCAAAATAACGCTTCTGCCCTGTTCCTTTAACCTCATAGCAAGCTTACCGATAGTAGTCGTTTTACCTACACCGTTTACACCGATAACAAGAATTACGGACGGCTTGGTGCGAAGTCTTAAATAGCTGCCGCCCCAAACAATACCCGAAACAATATCTTTCATCATTTCACGTACTTGCCTTACGTCATCAACCTTATCGTTTTCTATTTTGCTTTTCAAATCACGGATAATTCTTTCGGCAGTCGGCATTCCGACATCACCCATTATAAGAATTTCCTCAAGGTCATCAAAAAATTCAGGAGTTATTTTCTCATAAGAATCCACTACCTCGTCAAGTTGAGCGGTAATGCCCTCGTCTCTTGTCTTTTTAAGACCTCTTTTAAATACAGAAAAAATACCCATATCAATTCTTCCTTTATATTATTGGATTATATATTATTTATCGGCAGAAGTGAATTACCGCCCTATAATTAAACATTACAGATTATTCAAGTCCCATTTTTGCCGCAAGCTCAGCTGTTTGCAATTCAATAAGTTTTGAAACACCCTTTTCCTGCATTGTGACACCGTAGAGAACGTCTGCCTCCTCCATAGTACCACGCCTGTGAGTGATTGAAATAAACTGAGTTTTATCTGTCATCTTGCGCATATATTTTGCGAAACGCTCAACATTGACATCATCAAGTGCCGCCTCAACCTCGTCATAAATACAAAACGGAGCAGGTTGCACTTTAAGCACGCTGAACAAAAGCGCCATTGCCGCAAGCGACTTCTCACCGCCTGAGAAAAGGTTGATATTTTGAACTGACTTTCCCGGTGGTTGAATACGAATTTCAATAGGTGATTCAAGGCAATTGTCAGGCTCTTCCAAAACAAGCTCGCCCTTACCGCCGCCGAAGAAATCAGCAAAGCAAGCCTTAAATTCCTCATTAATCTTATTAAACTGAGTAAGGAATTTTTCGCTCATTGAAGCGGTCAAATCCTCAATTATCTTCATAAGCTCACTCTTCGATTTTTCAACGTCGCCTATTTGCTCCTTAAGGAAGGTGTAGCGTTCGCTGACCTCTTTATATTCCTCAATAGCACCGACGTTGATTGAGCCGAGGCTCTTAATTGCAACCTTAATCTCGTGGAGTCTGCGCTTAGTCGCCGTCATATCATCAATTTGAATATCAAGCGCCTCTGCCTCGTGCTTAGTAAGCTCATATTGCTCAAAGAGCATATCGTTAAGCTCATCATACTCTTTTTTCATTGCAATTTTTCTTTCATCAAGACGAACAATAGAACCCGAAAGCTTTTCTCTGTCCTGATTTTTAATCTTTTCCTCGCCTCTAAGCTCTGTTGTGCGCTTTTCAAGTTCATTTCTTTGATTAATCTGCTCGCTTACATCCTTATCGGACTGCTCCGCCTTAACCCTTAGGTCATTGGCAGACGCTTTAATTTCATTGATTGAGATAAGAAGCGTTTGATTTTTCTCTTCAATTGACTTAATCTCGTCCTCAATCGTTTTAACCCTGTCAAACTGAGAATTTTTTCTGAAATTAAGTTCTTCAACAGAAAGCTTAGCTGCCTCGTTATCCTTGGCAAGGGTTACAAGTTCAAGATTGATTTTCTCGCTCTTTTCCCTGTACTCATCACGTTTTGCATTAAGTTCGCTTGCATTGCCTGAGGTCTTTTCAAGTTCACTTTCGGTCTTTGAAATTTCATCTTCAATCGATTTGATTTCAACCTCGCAGGATTTTGCCTCATTTTCAAACTCTGCAATTCTCTGCTTAGCGCTGTCCTTTTCATTAACAAGAACAGAAAGTTGAGAGGATAAAAGGTCATACTTTTCAGCAACAAGCTTATGCTCGCCCTGCGCCCTGATAAGTTCTTCTTTAGCCTGCTGCAAATCAGCTTGCGCACCCTGCAAAGCGGCAAGTGCAAAATTAGCCTCCTCAAGTGCTGTTTTATACTCAGCCTTGATTTCCTCAGCTTGCTTTTCAAGCTTTTTGGCTTCATTATTAAGTTCGTCAATCATATTACCACGAGAGAGGATACCTGCGCCCTTTGACTGCGAACCGCCTGTCATTGAGCCGCCCGGGTTAATAACCTGACCGTCAACGGTAACAATCTTAAATCTGTTTGAATATCTTTTTGAAATACCTATAGCCGAGTCCATATCCTCAACTATAACAACTCTGCCCAAAAGGTTAGAGATAATATTTTTATACTCGTTTTTACAATCAACAAGGTCGCTTGCAATTGCAACAAAACCCAAGTTATCGTCAAGATCTCTTTCATCAAGGCTTCTCGGCTTAATTGCCGAAATGGGAAGAAACGTTGCCCTGCCGACACGATTATTTTTAAGATAATAAATTGCACGCTTAGCATCTGCTTCATTGCCGACAACTATATTTTGCATTGCCGCACCGAGTGCAACCTCAACTGCCACGCTGTATTCATTATCAACGGTTATGAGTTGAGAAAGCGGTCCGTGAATACCTGAAAGTGCCTTATTCTGCGCCTGACGCATAACCGCCTTAACGGCACCCGAAAAACCTTCCATATTCTTTTCAAGGTCTAAAAGCATTTTAGCTCTTTGCGCCTTTTGGTTATATTCGTTAGTTACTTTTTCAAGTTCTGCTTTAATCTTATCTGCATTGGCATTTTTATTTTCAAGCTTGATTTTATAGCCCTGCATTGAATTGTTATTTTCATCAATACGTGATTGCAAACTTTCTAAATTTTCATCACTTTTTGCTTTAAGCTCTTTAAACTTTTCAAGCTCCTCACGGCTTTTTTCAATTGATGAATCAACAACGCTCTGCCTTGACTTGATTTCCTGAGAAGAAGTGAGCGCCTGAGAACATTTAACACGGCAGTCGGAAAGTTTCAAAGTAAGAGAAGTGATTTTTTGATTAAGTTCAACAGTAAGTTTTGAAAATTCTTCATTAGATGAAAGAAGATTATTCATCTCATCCGTAACACTTTTAAGCTCAGCCTTCTTTTCCTCAATTTCCTTAACGCTTTTTGAGATAAACTGCTCTTTTTCCTCTATCTGAGCATCAATAGAAAGATTGGTGTTATCAACATCGCCGATATCGTTTTTAAGTCTTTCAATAGTTTCGTTATTATGATTTAAAGTAGTTTCTAAAACGGAAGCCTCGCCATCTTTGCGAAGCGCCTGCTCCTCATAAGCCTTTGAGCCTGCTCTGATTTGCTCGATTTGGGTATTGATTGAAACAGTCTTTTGCGCTATTTCTTCAATCTCCTGTTCAATCTCTTTAAGTTCCTTTTCGCAAACGTCATAGGATGCGTTGGCAGCATCAATTTTATGCTCCTGCTCTCTTAAATCATTGGTAAAGCGGTTAATCTTATTTACCCATACACCTATTTCAAGCGTTTTTTTCTCATCGGAAAGAGTGATAAACTTCTGTGCCTTTTCGCTCTGCTTTCTGAGCGGCTCTACTCTGCTTTCAAGTTCGCCCAAAATATCAAGAAGCCTGACTAAATTTTCCTGCGCTTGGTCAAGCCTGCGGGTAGCGTCTTTTCTTTTATGACGAAAAAGGGAAATACCTGCGGCTTCTTCAAAAAGTTCACGCCTGTCCTCATTTTTTTGCGAAATGATAGAGTCAATCTTACCTTGACCTACCATTGAATAGCCGTCTGAACCGAGTCCCGTATCCATAAACAGTTCTCTTATATCCCTTGCTCTTACGATTTCGCCGTCAATTTTATATTCACTTTCGCCCGAACGATAATACCTTCTTGAAACGGTTACAACCTCACCCTTATCTTTAAGCGTTTGGTCGGTATTGTCAAGAGTAAGCTGGACCTGAGCAAAGCCCAAAGCCTTACGTGCAGAAGTACCGCTGAAGATAACATCCTCCATTTTTGAGCCACGAAGAGATTTAGAACTTGTCTCGCCCAAAACCCAACGAACTGCGTCGGAAATATTACTTTTGCCCGAACCGTTAGGACCGACAACTGCGGTAATACCCTTGCCGAAATTAAGCGTTGTCCTGTCCGGAAAAGACTTAAAACCTTGTATTTCAAGTGATTTTAATACCATTATTTTATCTCCAATTCATCAACATCAAGACTGTTGTCGATAACAATTTTTATATTATATCCTCTCTCGATAAGAAGATAGATATTTGATTTTTTATTTCCTTTCAGCTTTGAAAGCGACTTTGAATTAACTGCCACCTCATAATCAGCCGGAGGAAGCGCAAGAATTTTATCAACCATAATTCTTGACTTTACAAGCTCGCCAAAGCTGTCGTGAAAACCGCCTGCAAGCATATTTTTCTTAATATCCTCGCTTGAATGAAGCCCCAAACGAATGATTTTTATATTATTCTTTTCAAAAAGCAAAACAAGTTTTGCGCAAAGCTGCGCCGATTCGTCAGCGTTGAGTGGCTTATATTCACCGCTTAAATAAAGGTCTGCAAGATATGTACCTTTTAATACAACAGTAGGATAAATCCTTACGGTTTGGGGCGATAGCGCAATTATTTTTTCAGCCGTTTTAATAGCTTTTTCTTCGCTGTCCTTATAAAGACCCGTCATCATTTGAAGCCCAAGCTCAAAGCCGTATGACTTAATAAGCTCTGACGCATTTTCAACGTCTTTTGCCGTATGACCTCGCCTGTTAGCCAAAAGCACCTCATCGTCCATACTCTGCGCACCAAGTTCAATACTTGTAACTCCGTACTCTTTGAGCAAATCCAAAATTTCTTCGTCAATGCAGTCGGGACGGGTAGAAATTCTTATACCCTTTACCTCATTTGATTTTATATATTTATTTGCCGCTTTCAAAAGAGAAATCATATACTCTCTGTCAATCGCAGTAAATGAGCCGCCGAAAAAGGCGATTTCATAATCAAAGCCTTTTGACTTAAGCGCCGTTTTAACTGCCTTGTCAACGTCCTGCGGTGTGGGCTGATTTGCCTGCCCCGTTATTGTTTTTTGATTGCAAAACGAACACTGACACGGGCAGCCTAAATGAGGAACAAAAATACTTATATTACCTTTTTTCATATTACACCCATTAATTTAAGTGCCTCTCTTGCCGCAGCCTGTTCTGCACTTTTTTTACTTCCACCCTTGCCTTTGCCGATAACGTTTGAATTAAGGTGAACTTCAACCTCAAATGTTTTATTATGGTCAGGTCCGCTCTCGCCGACGAGAACGTAATTTACATTTTCATCGGGGTTTTGCTGAACTATTTCCTGCAAAGTTGTTTTATAATCCTTAAAATTGATATGATGGGTTTCAACAGCAGGAGCAAGAAAATGAAGTACAAATTTTTCCGCATTTTCCATTCCGCCGTCAAGATATATAGCGGCAATAAGCGCTTCAAATGCATTTTCTAAAATCGACGGTCTGTCAGCACCGCCCGTGTTTGACTCTCCCTTGCCTAAAAACAGGAAGTTACCGAGTGATATCTGCCTTGCAAAATCCGAAAGTGACTGAGTGCAGACAAGAGAAGAACGAAGTTTTGACAAATCGCCCTCAGGCATATCGGGAAAGCGATGGAAAAGATAGTTAGCCGAAATGATAGAAAGCACGGCATCACCCAAAAATTCCATTCTCTCGTTACACTTAATTTTATTATGCCTTTCGTTTGCAAAGGAAGAATGTGTAAGTGCCTCCATAAGATAAGCCTTATTTTTGAAATTATATCCTATTTTATCTTCGATAGTTGCCATTTTTATTCCTCTTGCGTATTTATTGAAAATTCTTTTTCAATTGAACTAATCAAATTGTTATCCAAAAACCAAATTGCCTGCTTGATTGCGTTTTTAAATGTACGTGCATCTGCCGAGCCGTGAGACTTAATTACAGGCTTTTTAACACCAAGCATAACGGCGCCGCCGTATTCCTTATAATCAAACTGCTTTTTCATATCGTCAATACCCGATTTAACACCGAGATATGAGATTTTAGAAAGCGTATTTTTCATAAAAGCGTTCTTAATACCATTCATCAAAACTTTTGCAACGCCCTCATAAGTTTTAAGAATAAGATTACCTGTAAACCCGTCGGCAACAACAACGTCTGCGTCACCGAACGGAATTTGCCTACCCTCAATATTGCCTACAAAATTGTAAGGTGCATTTTGCATAAGTTTATAAGCTTCTTTAACGGTCGAAGTACCCTTTGTGCTCTCCTCGCCGTTATTTGCAAGCGCAACCCTTGGGTTTTCGACTTTCATAATTTTTTGCATATAAAGGCTTCCCATTTTGCCAAACTGATATAAAAATTCAGCTCTGCACTCGGCATTTGCACCACAGTCCATAAGAAGAAACGGCTTTTTTGCACTTGGCATAACAGAGGCGATTGCAGGTCTTTTAACACCTTTAATTCTTTTAGTGATAAGTGTTGAGCCTACTGTTACGCAACCTGTATTTCCCGCACTCACAAAAGCATCGCCTTCACCTTCATTCAAAAGTTTAAAGCCGATACCCATTGATGAGTCTGCCTTTTCTTTAAGTACTGCCTTTGCATCGTCATGCATTGTGATAACTGAATTTGAATTAACAATTTTCACATTTTCAAGTGCAATATTATTATCCTTAATGCATTTTTGTATTTCTTTATCATTTCCGACAAGTACGGGAGCAATTCCGTATTCTTTTTGAGCAAGATAGGTACCCTTAAGTATCTCAAGCGGAGCATTATCCCCACCCATAGCATCAATAATTATTCTTTTTTGCACAGCAAATATTGCACCCTTTCCCAACTTAATTTTAACTATAAGGTTTTCATACTTTCTTCAAGGCTTGCAAGCGCTCTTTGCGCCATAGCGGCATAGCGCTCTTTTTTATCCTTAATTTTCGGCTCTATTGCAGGCAGCACACCGAAGTTAGCACCCATAGGCTGAAAATTCTTAACGCTTTCGTCACTGATATAATCGCTCAAAGCGCCTATCATAGTAACATCAGAGAGAGTGAACGGCTCTTTATCCTGCGCTCTTCTTACGGCATTGATACCTGCCATAATTCCGCTTGCCGCACTTTCCATATATCCCTCAACTCCCGTGATTTGACCTGCAAAGAAAAGGTTGTTTTTATTTCTAAACGAAAAATCGTTATTAAGAAGCTTTGGTGAATTCAAAAACGAATTTCTATGCATAACACCGTAGCGCACAAACTGAGCATTTTCAAGCCCAGGAATCATAGAGAAAACACGTTTTTGCTCGCCGAACTTCAAATTGGTTTGAAAACCAACAAGATTAAACATTGTACCCTTTGAATTTTCACGTCTTAACTGAACACAAGCCCAAGGTCTGTGCCCTGTGTTCGGGTCTACCAAACCGACAGGTTTCATAGGGCCGAAACGAGGAGCGTCAAGCCCTCTTTTAGCAAGTTTTTCAATCGGCATACAGCCCTCATAGACGTCAAAATCGTGAACAATTGCGCCCTCGGCATTAACAAGTTCATTAATAAAAGCCTCATACTTTGCCTTATTGAACGGACAATTGATATAATCATCGTCACCGCCACGCTCATAACGTGAAGCACCGAATGCCTTAGACATATCAACACTCTCTGCAGTAACAATCGGAGCGGCGGCATCATAAAACGAGAGATACTCACCTGTAATATTGCTGATACTTTTTGCAAGAGCGCCGTCTGTCAACGGACCCGTTGCAACAATTGTTATTGTATCGTCGTCAAGTTCTAAATCCTCAACTATTTCATTAATCACCTCAATATTGGGGTGAGATTTGATTTTTTCAGTCACGCTTTTTGAGAAAATATCTCTGTCAACTGCCAAAGCGCCGCCTGCCGGAACACTCGACTGCCTTGCAATCGGTACCGTAAGCGAGCCTAAACGAGCCATTTCCTCTTTCAAAAGACCTGCTGCGCTTTCAATACGTGAGGCCTTAAGTGAATTTGAACACACAAGTTCACAAAACAAGTCCGACTTATGCGCCTCACTCTTTTTAATCGGCTTCATTTCATAAAGCGAAACATTATATCCGTTATTTGCAATCTGCCACGCAGCCTCAACACCCGCAAGACCTGCGCCGATAACCTTAAATTTCATATAAATTACCGTTTATTCTTCTGTTTTCTTTTTTCTCGGAGCCGGCTTTGTAAAACCGCAGCCCTCTGTATCGGGGCAATAAAGCACATTGCCCTTGCGTTTAAAGAGCGACTTGCCGCAACGTGGGCAAACTTCGTCGCTCGGTGCGTCCCAAGTCATAAAATTACACTTAGGATAATTTGAACAACCGTAGAATGACGAGCCTCTCTTGGTTTTTTTCTCAATTACGTCGCCGCCGCATTCAGGGCACTTAGCCTTAGTCCTGAAAATAAGCGGCTTTGTATTTTTACATTCCGGATAGCCGGGGCAAGCAAGAAATTTACCGAACCTGCCGACTTTGACAACCATATTTCTGCCGCACTTTTCGCAAATTTCGTCTGTTTCTTCTTCCTTAAGTTTAATTTTAACGCCCTGCATTTCCTCTTTAGCTTTTTCAAGAGGCTTTTCAAAATCATCATAATAAAGGCGAATCATATCCTTATAATTTTTTTCGCCGGAGTCGATTTTATCAAGGTCAGCCTCCATTTTGGAAGTGTATTTAACATTAACAATATTAGGCATTTTATCTTTAAGAAGATTTGTTACAGCCTCGCCAAGTTCAGTCGGCACAAACTGCTTGCCCTCACGCTTAACATATTCACGGTTGAGAATAGTTGAGGTGATGGTAACATAAGTTGACGGTCTGCCGACACCGTTTTCCTCAAGTGCTTTAGTAAGGGAAGCTTCGGTATATCTTGCAGGCGGCTGAGTAAAGTGCTGATTGCCCAAAATGCTCTTAAGCTTAAGTTCGTCGCCTTCCTTAAGAGCCGGGAGAGGAGATGCGCTGTCGTTCTTTTCATCGTCAACCTTTTCCTCGTAAAGCTTTGTAAAGCCGTCAAACTTAACTGTATAACCTGTGGCGGTGAAGATATATTCTCCTGCCTCAATCTCAATTTTCATAGTTTCCTGCATACAGGATTCCATAAGAGATGCAATAAATCTTTCCCAAACAAGTTTATAAATTTTATATTGGTCGCTTGTAAGATATGGCTTAACCTGCTCAGGTGTAACCTTTGGCATTGACGGTCTGATAGCCTCGTGACCGTCTTGAATATTACTCTTTGATTTAAAATATCTCGGCTTTTTAGGGAGATACTTTTCGCCGTATGTCTCTGTAATAAATTCATTACCGGCTGCTCTTGCTTCTTCAGATATACGAAGCGAGTCTGTTCTCATATAAGTTATAAGACCGACTGTGCCGAGTTCTCCTGCCTCAACGCCTTCGTAAAGCTCCTGCGCCGCCTTCATAGTTCTCCTTGCTTGGAACGAAAGACGTCTTGAAGCCTCCTGCTGAAGAGTTGACGTGATAAAAGGAGGAGTAGGGTTTTTCTTTCTGCTGCCCTTTTTAACGCCCTTTACAACATAACTTTCGCCGTCAAGGTCAGAAAGAACGCTGTCACTTTGCTCTTTATTTTCAATCTTGATTTTTTCACCGTTTTTAGTTGAAAGAGAAGCTGAAAACACCTTTCTTTCCGGCGGATTTGTAAACTTAGCATCAATCGACCAATATTCCTCAGCCTTAAATGCACGAATTTCATTTTCTCTGTCAACAATCAATCTGAGAGCAACCGACTGAACACGGCCTGCCGAAAGACCTCTTCTGATTTTTTGAGAAATAAACGGCGAAAGCTTATAGCCGATAAGTCGGTCAAGAATACGCCTTGCCTGCTGAGCGTCAACCAAATCAATATCAATTTGACGTGGCGCATCCATTCCGTTTTTTACCCCGTTTTTTGTAATCTCATTAAACGTAACTCTGTTTTTATCCTTAAGGTCAAGACCCAAAAGAGTGGCAAGATGCCAAGAAATAGCTTCTCCCTCACGGTCGGGGTCGGTTGCGAGATAAACATAGTCCGCATTGTCAGCCTTTTTCTTAAGGTCTTTAACGAAGTTTTCCTTTCCTTTTATTACCGCATATTTCGGTTCAAAGTCATTTGCAATATCAACACTGAGCCTTGCTGCCGGCAAATCCCTGACGTGGCCCATTGAGGCAATAACGTCATAACCTCTTCCAAGATAGCCTTTAATATTTTTTGCCTTTGCAGGTGACTCCACAATTACTAATTTAGACATATTCTGTTTCCTTTCAGGATTTTTTAAACCTCTTACCCGAGGCACTTATTATCACTTTTTTAAGCTCGAGAAATGTTAAAGCTACAAGAACCTGCGAAGCAGTTAAACCTGATTTCTCGATTATATCATCAACCTGAGTGAACTCCTCGCCTATGCAGTCATAAACGATTTTGTTGTTTCCTTCAAGCGACCATACATTTTCGTCAATTTTTCTTCTGTTTTCTCTTCCTTTTTCAAGATTTTCAAAGGAGTATTTTTTATCAATCAAATTATTTTCAGGCGTCGGCTTAACATTAAGCTCCTTAGCCGATTTTTTCTTAACAATAGAGGTATCAAGCGTTTTTTCCGAGTTATCAAGGACTATTTCATTAGCAGTCCTTATTTTAGATAAATCAAGAGTCGGATAATCATTTTCATAAGCCTCAACAACATTAACGGGATTGATTGCAAGCCTTGCGCCGTCGCTTATAAGTTTATTTGTGCCTGAAAAATCGCTTGAAAATATAGAAGCGGGAACAGCATAAACATCACGGTTTTGCTCAATCGCAAGATTTGCGGTAATAAGGCTGCCGCTTTTAACACCTGCCTCAACTACCAAAATTCCTAAGCTCAAACCGCTTATAATTCGGTTACGCATAGGAAAAGAAGTTCTGTTAGCCGGAACATTGGGCTGATACTCAGTAACAAGTGCACCACTTTGCTTTATCATATTTCTTAAGCCTTCGTTAGCCTTTAAATAATTATTACCAAGCCCGTTTCCCAAAACGGCAACTGTTTTTCCTCCGCAGGCAAGAGCGCCTAAATGAGAATATGTATCAATTCCCAAGGCTCCTCCGCTTACAACGAGAGCACCTGCCTCGGTAATACCCTTAGCCATAATGTGCGCCGCTTTGATTGCATATTCACTTGCCTTTCTTGTGCCTACCATACCGATGCAAACAAGATTATCAATATCGGGTAGCTTTCCGTCAACATACAAAACGGCTGGCGGATTAATTATCTCCTTAAGTCTTTTTGGATAAGCTTTATCGTCAAAATCAATTATCTTATAGCCGTTTTTTGAGCAGCAATCAATTATTTCATCTGACTTTCCAACATCCGTCATCATCAACTTTTCAACCTGACGTTTAGATAAAACCGTGCTCATTTTCCATTCGCTTTCACCAAGCTCATAAAGAAGTTTTGCACTTTTATATTCATCAATTATGCTTTTTATTTTAGCGCCGTATCCAAGAGCGTTTTGAAGCCAAATCCAATACCTTGCATTTTCACTCATCTTTGCATCTCCCACATAGTTATGGCTGCCGCCACATGCGCATTAAGGCTTTCTGCACGGCCGGGCATAGGAATTGTTATTTTTTCATCACACATTGCCATAACCTCATCGCTTACCCCGTTAGCCTCATTACCGATAACGCAAAGGCAGGAAGTTGAAAAATCAATTTCGTTTATTTTTTTTGCAGAGGTATCAGGCGAAGTGGCATACGTTTTTATTCCGATAGACTTTGCCTGATTTAATATCGGAACAAGGCTTAAACATTCAATAACCTCAATCCTGAGCGCCGAACCCATTGATGCACGCAAAACCTTTGGGTTATATACATCGCACCCTGAGCCGACAATTACGCCGCCAATGCCAAGCGCCTCCGCTGTCCTTATAACTGTGCCGAGATTACCGGGGTCTTGAAGATTATCTGTAGCAATATACTTTTTGCCGGGTTGAAGAGCGTTATTATCATTTTTCATTTTGCAAACTGCAAAAATACCTTGTGAATTCTTCGTTTCGCTTAATTTTTGCGAAAGAGTATCGCTTATGAAATAAGAGGCTTTGCTTTTCCTTTGCATTAAAACGGATTTTTCAAAATACCTTTCGTTTGCACTTTCCGTTATCAAGAATATTTCAACCTCATAAAAAGAGTTAAGGACGTCAAAAACAAGCCTTGCCCCCTCAAGAACAAACAAGCCCTGTGCCCTGCGCTCCTTGGAAGAGGTAAAGAGTTTTTTAACGCCCTTTATTATTTCGTTATTTTTACCTGTGATTTTTTCCATACACAACTCCAAGAAAGTGTGCCAATAATTTACATTCGTTTAAAGAAATCACTGACTGCATTATTATATATTATATTATTTTTATATATTACATTATAAGCAGAAAAAATTCAATACCCAAAATAAATTTTTTATAAAAAAGCGGAATAACAATTTATGTCATTCCGCCTCAGCAATTATTTAGTTTTAACAGTTTTAATTTTGGACCAAGCAGAATAAACGGTCTTACCGTTTTTAGTTTTATACGCTCTTACTTTTACATAATATTTTTTCTTGCTTTTAAGCTTTTTAACAGTCGATTTTGAAGATTTGACTTTAACTGTTTTGGTAGTCTTTTTAGTGAATTTTTTGCTTGTTGAAAGCTTAATTTGATAGCCCGAAGCAGCTTTATTGTCGGAATTATTTACAGTTATTTTCTTTTTTCCCGCTTTTAGTGAATAAATTTTAGGGGTTTTAAGAATTTTCTTTTTATCGCCCTTTGTTTTGTAGGAATAACCGCAAAGAAAACAGGTATATGTATGATATCCGGCTGAAAAATAAGTAGGTGAAGTTGTTACAACATCAAAATAATGATTGCAAACATAATTTGAAACGGAAAAAGTGTAATCACCTACACTCACTATCCTGAAATAATAAGTACCGTTATGAAAATCAAAATTCTTGTCTGTGAGCTTTTTCTGCGCTTTATCTCCTAAAACAAATACGGTATCAATAATATTTTTATCATCATTTTGATAAATCTCAACTTTTGCGGCAGAATTTGATGAAATCGATAATGTATATTTTGCCGCTTGATTTAAGTCGAGTTTAAAAACATTTCCTGTAATTTCCGTCGCCGGGCGGTTATAAATTGTGCCGATTACAAGATTTTCAGCGCTTTGAAAGGTGTTTTTACCGCTCTGACTTGACCAGTCATCACCAAATGCAGCGTTTGCACAAAATAAGCTTGAAACAAGCATCAAAAATGCCAATAAAACACTTGAAATTTTTTTCATATTCAATCACCCTTTCGTCATTATAATATCACTAATTTATACAGTTGTCAAAATATTTTTCTTTCTACTTTAGTTTAAATTTACACTTTACAATAACTAAGAAAAGAACTAAAATAAAAATATGCAAAAGGAAAAGAGATGAAAAATATGTGGGCGGTATTTGCTATTTTATCGGCAGTATTTGCGGCTTTAACATCAATTCTTGCAAAGGTTGGTATCAAAGATGTTGACTCTAATCTTGCAACGGCAATCAGAACGGTTGTAGTTGTTGCAATGTCTTGGCTTATGGTGTTTATCACCAATGCGCAATCGGGAATTACGAATATCAACAAAAAAAGCTGGATATTTCTTATTTTGTCAGGTCTTGCAACCGGTGCTTCGTGGCTTTGTTACTACAAAGCAATACAAATCGGAGAGGTTTCAAAAGTTGTGCCTATTGATAAATTAAGCGTCGTAATCACTCTTGTTTTGGCATTTTTATTTCTTCACGAGGATTTCAACATCAAGTCACTTGTCGGCTGTATTTTGATTGCGGCAGGCACACTGATTATGGTTCTTTAAATTCTTCACTCGCCCTTAATTCGTTTAAGGGCGTTTTTTTCTAAGCGGGAAACCTGAGCCTGTGATATACCGACCTCACGTGCAACCTCCATTTGCGTTTTGCCCTGCATAAAGCGAAGGTACATAATATTTCGTTCTCTGTCATCAAGTTTTTTGATTTCGTCTTTAATAGAAATTTCATCTACCCAATCTTTATCGGTCGAGTTATCGCCCACTTGATCCATAACAAAAATAGTATCACCTCCGTCATTATATACAGGCTCATAAAGTGATACCGGGTCAACAATTGCTTCAAGAGCAAGAACAACATCGCTTTTTTTCATTTCAAGCCTTTGAGCAATTTCCTCAATAGTCGGTTCCTTGCCGTTTTCATTTATAAGCTGTTCCTTAACCTGCATTGCTTTATAAGCAGTATCTCTCATAGAACGGCTGACACGAATGGGATTATCATCACGCAGATATCGCCTTATTTCGCCTATACACATCGGCACGGCGTAGGTGGAAAAACGAACATCAAGGTCAGTATTGAAATTATCTATAGCCTTTATAAGGCCGATTACGCCGACTTGAAAAAGGTCGTCCATATTTTCCCCTCTGTTTGAAAAACGTTGCACTACGGACAGTACAAGGCGCAGATTGCCCTCAACAAGCTCATTTCTTGCATTTTTATCTCCTGCTTGAGCCTTTTTTAAAAGTTCCATTTTTTCTTTTTCCTTGAGCACCTTAAGTCTGCCGGTATTAATACCGCATATTTCAACTTTATTATATTGCACACAATCACCCTTTTTCAATTTATGTACAAAAATATTATTGACAAAAAAGAGTGACGTTATGTGCAAAAATAAAAAGCAAAAATAAAAAGAGAGATGAAATAAATCATCTCTCAAAATTACAATAAAAAAATTTATTCGGTAATATTCTTAATAATCTGCTGCATTTGCTCCATTTTCCTTTCCATATCGGCAACAAGAGCAAATTGATTTTTAGCACGAACAAGATTATGCTCAGGGTATGCAGTCTTAAAATATGTATCGCCATTGAGATAATCGGTAAGAAAACGCATACCGCACTCAAAGGTCATAAGTTTGGCGGAAAAGGCAAGATTATCTATTTCGCACTGATTAAGAGCATCGCCTGCCTCGCTCAAAAAGCCTTTTGCATAAGCCTCAAAATAATCAAGCATAAGCTCAACCTTATCATAATTATCGTCGTCCTCGGCGCAGGAGTTAGCACCAAAGCGAATAGAGTCGCCGAAATCATAAAGCGCAAGACCCGGCATAACCGTGTCAAGGTCGATAACGCAAATAGCATCATCGCTGTCGCTGTCAAAAAGAACGTTATTAAGTTTTGTATCATTATGGGTTACACGAAGCGGGAGTTCGCCTTTTTCGATAAGTTCAACAAGCTTTTTGCAATCCTCACGCCTGTGCATAACAAACTTAATTTCTTCACTGCAATTAACAGCTCTGTCTGCCTTATCAGCCTGAACTGCAGGGATAAATTCATTTTCATATCTCCAAATTGTATTATGGAAATTCTTAATAATCTCGCTGAGACTTTCAGCCGGAAAATCGCTTAAATACTTTTGAAATCTGCCAAATGCCTTACCGCTTTTGCCAAAAACTTCTGCGCTGTCAACAGTGTCATACGCCTTTGAATTGTCAACAAAACGATAAGCACGATAGCAAGAGCCGTCCTCGTCTTTAAAATATTTATTTCCGTCAAAAGTTCTGATAAAATGAAGCGTCTCCCTATGAGGGTTACCGCCGTCAGCTTTAATCTTTTCTCTCAAAAAGTCGGTAACGGAAAAAATATTGTTCATAAGAGCGTCAATATCAGGGAAAATGCTTGTATTAACCTTTTGAATTACATAATTTCTCTTCTTGCCGTCTTCATTATATGTTGCAAGAAACGTAGTATTAATATGACCTGAGCCGAATACATCGCAAGATTCAAGCTTACCCTTAAACTTAAACTGCTCAAGAACGTGATTAATATTCATGATTATCTCCTCTAATAAAATATTGAATACATTTTAACACAAAATTTTAACAATATCAAGATAAAAGGTAAGCCGATAATATCAGCTTACCTTCAAATTAAACTATATAAAGAATTATTCACTGCGAAGAGCATCAATAGGGCTCATTTGGGCAGCTTTTCTTGCCGGATAGATGCCGAAGAAAAGGCCTACGCCGCTTGAAAACAGAAGTGCAACAACTATAAGCCACCAAGTAATATTAGGCTTAATATTGATTATTGAGCATGCCGCAAAAGCACCCGCAATACCAATTGTAACGCCGATAATACCGCCTATTAAACACAGAATTACCGACTCCGTCAGAAACTGCATCGTAATAATCTTAGTCTTAGCACCCAGCGACTTTCGTATACCAATCTCACGTGTTCGTTCAGTTACCGAGACAAGCATAATATTCATAACGCCGATACCGCCGACAATAAGCGAAATAGCACCTACGCAAGCGATAAAAGCGGTAAGAACCGACATAATGATATTAACAATATCTACATAAGTAGCCATATTCTGAGCGGTATACATACTGTTTGAATAATTGCCGTGAGCCGACTTAAGATAGTTTACCGCAGCATTACCTACTGCATCATAATCATAGCCGTCCTTAGCGATAACAAACACACTGCCGAGATTAGCCTTTGCACCTGTAATTTGAGTAAGAGTGGTGCAAGGTAGGAACAAGGCAATAATAGTCTTATCGCCGCCTGCACTTGTAAACATATTACTCATAGAGCTTGAGCCGCCGAGAGTACTTGCGAGTGCATCAAGATTTGCAACGCCGCAAATCTTGATTTTCATTGATTTACCGCTTGAAGAAACGGTAACATATTCATTAGTAACGTCCTCGTAACCAAATGCCTGTTGGGCAGAGTTAGTACCAACTACGGCAATAGGAGCATTTGCATTATACTCCTCATCAGTGAAAAATCGACCGTACTCGCACGAATTAGTCAGCGCAAACTGAACGTCGCTGTTTACACCGATAAGCATAGCCGTAGCCTCTGTAGCGGATTTGTCAATAGTAGCACGGCCAAAGCCCATAAGCATAGGAGAGCAACGCTCAACACCGTTTACTTTATTTTTTATATTTTCTACATCGTCAAGAGTAATATAGTCATTATCGGTAGCGGAGGTGGTATCAACGCTTACAAGAACAGCGTTTGAGCCCATATCCTCAATAAGCCCGACAATATAATCTCTTACACCCGTACCTGCGCCGATAATCATAATAACGGAGCTGATACCGATAATAATACCCAGCATTGTAAGAAGACTGCGCATCCAATTTGACTTAATACACTTGACTGCGATTTTCAGACTTTCTGTAATATTCACTGCAAAGTCTCCTTACTTAGTTATGCTGTCTACTACTTTAACCTTAAAGGTATCTTCTTTATAATCCGTCTTTGGTGACGAAACAATCTTATCACCCGGCTTAAGACCAGATGTAACCTCGTATGCTGTATCTGAGATAGCGCCTGTCTTAATTTCAGTCTTAGTTACAGTCTTATCCTCTTCATTATAAAGATAAACATAAGAACCTGTCTTTTCAAGAGTGATAGACTCGATAGGAACAACAGTTACACCCAAATATGAGCCTGTTTGAATTTCAACGTCGGCATCAAAACCTGCAATAATATTTTCGTCAGGATTTTTAATTTCGATAGTACATTCAACACCTGCACCGGAATCCGTAAGAGATGACAGACCGCTTACGCCTGCCATTGAGCCTACGTTGTCAAGAAGTGAGTTTGACGAACCGCCTGTAGCAGTAGGAGCAATAGTTGCGACCTCGCCCTCATATTCGCCGTAAGCTGTAGTAACCTTTGCCTGCATACCAACCTTAACCTTATGAACGTCATATTCGCTAAGGCTTACTGTAGCAACCAAAATATCGTGATTTTCAAGGGTAATACCCGATGTGAGAGCCGTTGTTTGAGAATCAGGGTTGATATCAACTGCGGTAATAACGCCGTCAAAATCAGCCGTCCAGCCGTTTTTAAGAGCTGTTTGTTGCTCTTTCATAGCATCAAGAGCCTTTTTTGAAACGTCAACCGCTGACTTTTGAGCGTCAACAACAGTTGCATTGCCCTGAGTTTTATAAACTTCATACTGAGCTGCAAGAATAGCACGCTGAATTTCACAGCCGGTAAGAACTGCATTATCTGAATCCGAAACGCCCTTGGCAAGCGCTCTGTAATCAATTGAAGAAACAGCAGCTTTAATCATATCAACCGCAACGCCGCTTTCAACAATAAACTTGGTTGAATCAACAATGCCGTCTGTAATTGCCTTTTGGACTTGCTTGCCTACAAGATTTGCAATAGCTTCGCTGTTAAGTTGCCCCGATGCGATTGCGCCTGAAATTGTTGTGGCAATAATTTGAGAAATAGTGGTTAAAGTTTTAATATCGTTAGTAATTGAAGCAATGTTATTATTAATTTGTATAAGAGCATTTGCAATATCGTTAATAGTAGCGTTGCCCGTTGTGCTTGAATTTGTATCCTCTGTAAATACTGCTATGTAGCTAATGTCGCCCGTAACGTGAATAGTCCATGCGGGGGTATTTGCAAGAGGTGCGTCACCTGCAAGATAAGCGGCACGGTTTGCATACCAACCGAGGAACTGCCATCCGGCATTAGGAGTAGCAATAGCTGTTATATAGCCGATATCCTGATTATATCTGCCTGAGCCTGTTACAGTACCGCAAACAGTTGACGGATATGCAGTAAGCGAAACCGTATATTTTGGCTTGCCGTCATCTGTAGTCGGCTTAGTTGTAGAAGCGCTTGTAGTAGCTTTAGTTGTTGAAGTAGAAAGCCACTGTGAATAAGAGCCTGTTGTAGTTGAAGCGGCCTTGGTAGTGGTTTTTTTCTTTTTCTTTGTAGTTGTGGTTTTAACCATCTTCTTTTTAAGCTTTGCTATCTTCTTATCAAGATAATTAACCTCTTTTTTAAGTGAAGCAGCAGAATTTTTGGCGCTCTTTTGATTAGCTACTGCCGTATTATAATTCTTTACTGCGTCGTTATAAGAAGCTTGAAGGGAAGAAACCTGACCGTCAAGAGAAGTGGTATCAAATGTTGCAAGAACATCACCCTTTTTAACTTGATCGCCAACCTTAACATTAACATTTTTAACCGTAGCAACTGTGCCGACTTTATATTCCTTAGAAGTGCCTGCGGTTACATCGCCCGTTAATGATACCTTTTCATAAATATCACCTGTAGCAATTGTATTAAGCTTAACCTCTTCACCGCTTTTTGACTTAACAACGCCAAAAACAGTTCCGGCTACAATTGCAATAACAAGTATTATACAAATAGGTACAATAACCTTCTTTTTGCTTTTTTTAACCGTTGCCATAACTTAAACCCTCGTTCTTTAATAATAGTTTAATTAATACACGCATAGTATAATTCCGTTTTGTATAATTGTCAACAACTTTTTGTAAAGTTTTAAAAAGTTCACAATTTATTTAATTACAACAAATTATATAAAGCTTATTTATTCGCCTCAAGAGCACGCTTTCCGATATCACGTCTGTAATGAGCGCCTTCAAAATGAATTTTTTCAACTGCATCGTAAGATTTTTTCAGTGCATTTTCAAGAGTATCACCGAGTGCCGTAACGCCCAAAACTCTGCCGCCTGAGGTAACAAGTTTGTTATCTTGAAGCTTAGTTCCCGCATGGTAAACGGTTACGCCGTCAAGCTGACCGTTTGAAAGACCTGTAATCTCAATTCCTTTAGGATATGACTTAGGATAGCCGCCCGAAGCCATAATTACGCAAGCGCACGCATCATCACTCCACTCAACGTCAAGGTCTGAAAGCGTTTCATTGTCAATTGCCTCAAAAATGTCAACAATTTCAGTCTTAAGCCTTGGCAAAACAACCTGAGTTTCAGGGTCGCCGAAACGGCAATTATATTCAATTACCTTAGGTCCCTTAGGAGTAATCATCAAGCCGAAATAAAGACAGCCTTTAAATGTTCTGCCCTCGTTATTCATAGCATTGATTGTAGGCATAAATATTTTATCCATACATTCCTTTGCAACTTCTTGCGTATAATAAGGATTAGGAGAAACAGTTCCCATTCCGCCTGTATTAAGACCCTTATCGCCGTCAAGCGCACGCTTATGGTCCATAGAAGATACCATAGGCTTAACGCATTTACCGTCTGTAAATGCAAGAACAGAGACCTCCGGACCTGTCAAAAATTCCTCAACAACAATATTATTGCCGGAAGCACCGAAGATTTTATCCTCCATAATTTCCTTAACACCTGCGATTGCGTCATCAAGATTTTCAGGAATGATTACACCTTTGCCGAGTGCAAGGCCGTCTGCCTTTATAACAGTAGGAAATTCGTTTCTTTCCTTAATATATTCAATTGCTTCTTCGGCATTGTCAAACACTTTATATTCAGCAGTCGGAATATTATATTTTTGCATAAGTTCCTTTGAAAAAACCTTAGAGCCTTCGATAATCGCTGCATTTGCACGTGGACCGAATGTTTTAAATCCTGCCTCATTAAGAGCATCTACCATACCTGCAACAAGCGGATCATCAGGAGCAACAACAACCAAATCGGCTTTAATTTCCTTAGCCAAGTTCACAACGCCGTCAATATCGGTTGCCGCAACATCAAAACACTTGGCATCATAAGAGATACCGCCATTTCCCGGTGTGCAAAAAATCTCATCAACCTTCTTCGACTCTTTAATTTTCCTTACAAGAGCGTGCTCTCTGCCGCCCCCGCCAACAACAAGAACTTTCATATTTTCCTCCAAATTCATAATATATATGTAAATAATATATAATTTATAATAGCAAAGCAAGGGTGACTTGAGCCACCCTTTTAAAAATTATTTCTCGTTTTTATTGATAATACGTGTTTCTTCCTCTTTTGTTTCAAGATTAATGAAGCGAACAAAAAGAGAAACCTTATTATCCTCGTTAAGATTAGTCCAAATCATATTGGTAAACTCGTCGATATCACTATTGATTTCAACAGGAGTAGGTTCACCCTCAAATGACGGAATAGGATTGCCGTCGCATTTATATGTATGAATAAAATGGCCGAGCCCTCTTCTTGCAGGGTATTCATAGAAAAATCTCACACACTCCGGTTCACCGCAGTTTGACTTAAGTATGGAAAGATTATAATTACCGTTTTCCTTTAAAATACCTGAAATCCTTGGTGTATAATTAGGTGCGTCAGGCTCAAATTCTCTTGTGATAAGTGCATCGTGGTAGCAATCGCCCTTAGAAAACGAATCATAAATAGTATCCGTCTGGTCGCCGTTAGTTACAATTGTGTCACCGTTAAACTTAAGAACAGGATTATAGATAATAAGTGACGGGTCCTCCATTTTTGACTCATCAAAAGCCTTAGTACGTATTCCGCCACGTTCATTTTCCTCAAAAATTCTGTTACGGCTGTTTACGCTTCTGCCCATAATGAAATAAGCAGCCACAGCGAATTTGCCGTCATCACTTTGACCGAGAACAATGCCTCTGCCCGGATATGAATTAGTATTAAGCTCGTTTGCAAGAGATTTGATTTCCATATATTACACCTCAAAATTATTCAATTATTTTTGTTCTGTTTCCGTAAACTTCAATCTTATCTTGGCAAAAAAGAGAAACGGCACGGGGAAGAATTTTCCACTCACATTCCTCCATAACTCGTTTTTGCAAAACCTCAGGAGTATCATCAAATTTGACCTCGCTTGCCTTTTGCAAAATGATAGGACCGGCGTCGCATTCCTCGGTTACGAAATGAACGGTAGCACCGGTAAGTTTCACTCCGCTTTCAATAACTTTTTCGTGAACGTGAAGCCCCCAATAGCCTTCACCGCAAAATGACGGAATTAAAGCAGGATGAACGTTCATCATTTTATTTGGAAATGCCTTTACAATTTGTTCGTCAAGAATAGTCATAAAGCCGGCATAAACCACTAAATCCGCTTTTGCTTCAAGGAGAATATCCCTGATTGCAGCAGTATATTCAGCTCTGTCTTTATAATTTTTCTTTTCGCAAATTTTAGTTGCGATGTTATTATTTTCAGCCCTTTTAAGAGCATAAGCGTCAGGATTTGAGGACACAACAAGGGTGATTTTACCGCCGATAATTTCTCCCCTGCTTTGCGCATCAATAAGAGCCTGCAAATTAGTTCCGCCGCCCGACACCAAAACAGCAATATTTTTCATCATACGAGTTCAACACCCTTTTCGCCCGTCTGGATTTCGCCGATTACACGAGCGTCCTCGCCGTTTTCATTAAGTATTCTTACAGCCTCGTCTGCTTTATCATTATCAACTGCAATAACAAGACCCGTACCCATATTAAATGTGTTAAACATATCTCTTTCAGGGATATTTCCCTCGCTTGCGATAAGGTCGAAAATAGGCTTTTTGAAGCATTTGTCCTTTTCAATAACAGCCTTAAAACCGTCGTTTAACATTCTCGGAACATTTTCATAAAATCCGCCGCCGGTAATATGGCTGATAGCATTTACGTTAACCTTATCCATAAGAGCAAGAAGAGGTTTAACATAAATTCTTGTAGGAGTTAAAAGCTCTTCACCGAGAGTTTTTCCAAGCTCGGCAACGTGAACTCCAAGTCTTTCCTCAGTGATATTAAACACCTTTCTTACAAGTGAAAAACCGTTTGAGTGAACACCTGAAGAAGCAACACCGATAAGAGCGTTGCCGCTTGCAAGCTTATCGCCTGAAACAAGTTTATCCTTTTCGCCGATACCAACGGTAAAACCGGCAAGGTCATATTCCTCATTAGGCATAAGACCGGGATGCTCGGCAGTTTCGCCGCCTACAAGCGCACATCCTGCCTGAACACAGCCCTCTGCAACACCGCTTACGATTTGAGCAATTTTTTCCGGATAGTTTTTGCCGCAAGCAATATAATCAAGGAAGAAAAGCGGCTTTGCACCTGAGCAGGCAACGTCATTAACGCACATTGCAACACAGTCGATACCGATTGTGTCGTGCTTATCAAGAAGAAAGGCAACCTTAAGCTTTGTGCCGACACCGTCGGTGCCAGAAACGAGAACAGGATTTTTGTAATTACCTGCACCCAAAAGTTCAAACATACCGCCGAAGCCGCCGATTGAACCCATAACACCCGGTATTTCGGTTCTTTTTACGTGTGATTTAATAAGTTCAACAGATTCATAACCTGCTGTTACGTCTACACCTGCAGCGGCGTAGCTTGCGCTGAAACTATCGTTCATATTTTAAACTCCTTATTAGATTGCGGATAAGCAATTTCACAATCTTTTTTATATTATTATTTTTTCTTTGAGCGAACAATGTTCGCCCAACAACGTCAAAAAGCGAAATTATAAACAGTGAAATTTGCCTTGGGCAAACATTACTTATAATTCCTTGATTTTTTCCTGAAGGGCGATATCCTTTTGCCTTACCTGCTCTGCCATATCCTCACGCATTTTTACAAGCTTAGCCATAAGTTCATCATCGCCGACAGCGAGAATTTCGGCAGCGAGCAAGGCTGCATTTTTAGCAGCATTAACACCGACTGTGGCAACAGGAATTCCCGGAGGCATCATAACTGTTGCAAGCATCGCATCCATTCCGTCGAGTACCTTTGCACTGCACGGAATACCGATAACCGGAAGAGTAGTTGATGCCGCAAGCACACCGCCCAAATGAGCTGCCATACCTGCTGCCGCAATAATTACGCCAAATCCGTTTTTAATTGCATTTTTCGAGAACTCGTGAGCTTCTTTTGGTGTTCTGTGTGCGCTCATCACACGAGCCTCAACCTCAATTCCTAATTCTTTAAGTTGTTTGATTGCCGGAGCCACAACAGGTAAATCACTGTCAGAGCCCATAATAATTGCAACTTTTTTCATAATTTGTCCTCCCGGAGTAATTTATTTTATTCTGTCAACGCAGTATTGAAGATACACGTTGCTTTCGTCAGGGTAAAAAGTGCCGTAAGCATTTTCGTAAATATAAATTGCTTTTGCTCTTTTAGAGCCTTTTGCGATTGCAAAATAAGTGGTTGGGGTATAACTTTTTGTATATCCCTGAAGCCTTGGGTCAAAAATATAAGGCTTGCCGGCAAGATATATTACCGCCCATTTATGAATAGGCCTTGAGCCGTCATTATTCTTAACCTTTCCTGCCTCAAGAGTGATAAAGTCGTCATATCTTTTTTGACTTTTTGCAAAAAGAGCAGCAAGGCAGTTGTTGAAATTACTGTTACAGCCTACGCAGTTCCAACCGTGTTTTTTGAAGTTCTTAGCGTGCCAAACGTAAATAGCCTTAAATTTATCATAAGTGGTTTTATACTTAGAAATATTAACACCGCCGTCGGTATATCTCTTAATCTGCTTGGCACCCGAATTATCTGTCTTAATAGCATTGAGCATTTGCTTAACGCTCAAATTAGATTTAACCGTCGTACTCTTAACTTTAGAAAATGTGCTGATATATCTTGCATTTCCTATAGTTTTATATGTAGCGATTCTGAAATAATATTTTCCTTTTGCAAGACCTGAAATCGTTTTGTTTGACTTACTCTTTCCCGA
>ULXY01035454.1_pt1 | contig 37161 bp, 36 predicted proteins | sample 1961741 | NCBI WGS metagenome assembly ULXY01 (sample SAMEA4835851, study PRJEB28245) | human gut metagenome | biome: gut microbiome; material: fecal sample | place: Denmark | collected 2008
GTTCCCGTGGCTGATCCAGCTTCACCGTAGGTCGAAAAAATACCATACTTGTTAGCCGCAGAAGTAGCATAAATCCATGTGTGAATCGTAAAGTCCGCAGCACCGACTGGAGTTGGCATCTGTACATAAACAGCTCCTGGTATTATGCTTCCTGTTCCCAACAGTGAACCCGTTCCAAACTTATTGCGTTCCAGTGAAATCGACAGGCCTGCGCGACTTGTGTCATGCGTCACGGTTCGCGCATAGCTGGAATGATCGGTAAAATCTGCGTCAAATGGGCAGTAAAGCAATGTGTGATCGTCTATTCCTGTAGCAGCGGCTTTGAATTCTACAAAATGACCATTTTTATCCTCTGCCACAGACTCTAACTTTGGAAGCAGTCTGGTCTCATCCACCAGCGGCAATCGTGTTCCGGTATCATCTACGCGGAACAGTTTTCCGTTATTTTCTACAATCACGGGATTCAGTTGATCGCTCATAGTATTCTCACAGGTTATATTTGTCAGACACGTAACTCCAGCATTGTACCAACTGTTCAGCATTCAGTATAGTATTATACAAAGCAAGATGATATACGGTTCCATTGAACGGATATCGGCTGTCTACGTGTCCCAATCCATCCGTTGGTGTGTTACTGTAATAATCAGTGCCTGCCGAATCCAGCTTCGTGCCGTTCAGATAGTATTCCGTGGTACTTCCGTTTCGGACGATCAGCCAGTGCACTGGAGTCGATTCTGACACAGTGGATAATGACACATAGTTGGTGGTAATGGAACTTGCCCCGGCGATAAAGTTGCTGTTGTAATATCCGTATTGTACGTCTCCGATGATACCGAGAAACACGGAATTTGTCTTGGATGTCTGCATGACGAGTGAAATCGTATATGCACCAGTCGTCATATCCCATGCGGTTGCCGGTGTAAACAGATCATCAGAGCTGTCGAATACAGCACCTCCGTTGCTCGCAGTAATTGTACCCGCCGCGTTCAAATCATGCCCGCCGCCAGTGCTGTCCAGCCACGTGCCACCAGTATAATTTTCATACAATGCAGCTGCTCCGGTGGGCATTGTTCGGTCAATCATAGCTGTCGTGGATCGAAAGAATCGAACCTTATGAAGTCCTGTCAATTCCAATCCGGCATAATTGATACTGATCAAATTGTCGCTGTACTGAACACGGCGATCCAGTGTGTAAGGGTGTCCAGCATCGTCACGAAGTTGCAACACACCGGGTGCATCAGCGTCATTAAAATTATGTGTAATAACGACGGTACCAGACGGCGTGAATGAGATCCACTCGCCGAATGACAGGGCTTCGAGATCCGTTTTGGACGCCGTGTTTTCCAGTTTTGTCTTATCGGAAGCAGACATCAAACCAGACGTGGCTGTCGTCGCATCTGGTATTGTCACGGCTCCGGAATCATCCGGCAAATTTCCGTTTACACTGGTGACGTTGCCTTCACCAATCGACAGTTCGATATTGCCTTCGGCATCGGGACTGACGCCGTTCACTGTTTTCGGGGGTATCGATCCATCTGGAAATTGAAGATGTTGTCTCATGTCTTATGAGTCCTCAGCTAAGTGTGCCTGTCACGATCCAGTCAATTTTATATGCAACTGACGGTGGATTCCATATCTTAAATCTTACGATTAAATCACCCTCAGACGCTCCGACGCTATGAACAAATCCTTTGTATGTAATGCCGACAACAGGTGGTTCTGTCAATTGCGTGGGGTCAGGGTAGGTGACACCGGCTAAGTTTACTGTAGCGACGACAGATTTAACTGTGGCAATCGCTAGTGTCTTTGTCACCGAAGCCTCTGTGGCGTCCGCTGTAACTGACACAGAACCGCTGGCCGTCCATTCTCCATTCACACCCATTGACATCCACGTGTCTGATGTGTAACGTCGCATATAAATGTTACCGTTCGTGTAGTCAAACGCCAGTTGAATATTGTATGCACTGCTGTTTACTACATTCAATCGTGCAATCAACATTTGATCACTGCTGCTCGCACCCGGTGGTACGCCACCCGGTACGCCACCCCATATCCAACCCCATATCCAACAACTCATACAATCTGTTGTTAAATCCGTATATCCGTGGATTGCGTCCAGCGGAGAGCTCCAAGCACGCCAAGATGCACTGCTACCCTGTCTTGAACGCATATATTGAACACTCGGATTATACAACGCATTGAGGATTTGAACTACGTATCCATCGCTCTCCTTGCGTATTACAGTCATCATGTAAGCGCCGCCTGCCGTGTCGTCAGACGGCAATCCGCCTGCGCCTGCGTCTACGTAATAGGTTCCGGGCGTGTCTACGCTATTCACGTTCTCATTTGACGCAACTGTTCTGGTATATAGTGTAACAGCTCCCGCACTGTCGGGTTCTATCCCATTTACAGATGTCACGGTACCGGCGGTCCCACTTAATCCATCCAGCTTTGTTTTATCTGAAGCAGACATCAAACCAGCTGCCGATGTCGTTGCAGTTGGAATTGTAACAGCGCCCGATGCGTTCGGATTGTTTCCGTTTACGCTTTTCACAGTGCCCGCCGCTTCCAGCGCATCGCTCAGTCCCGTCACATCTGCAATCGCATGCGTATGCGCAGACGGCGTGAACGAATCCGGTTTATCCGTTATGTTGTTCCAACTGGGAGTTCCACCAACGGCATTTCCGTTATATGTCAGCTGATTCGAAGATACGCCAATGCCATTCAACACGCTCATATTGCTGTGTTCGTGCATCAGCTCCACCGCAGATGAAACCTGGCTGTATGATTTGCTGTTTTCAGAGCTGGTTCCGACATTCTGTGCGAACAAAGCCAAATTCGCATTGTCCACAGTACCGTCGTCATCTGCATCATATTCAGATTTCAGCATATCGCCGGCAGCATTCGACCATGCGACGCTATCTGCTGTCTTTGTCAGCACCTGACCAGTCGTACCACCGGTGGGTGTCGTCAGCTTTGCCGCCAGCGCATCCGTAAGCCCGTTGATGGTGCTCTGATCTTGTGTATGCGCAGACGGCGGGAATGTACTGGGTTTTCCGATCAAATCCGTCCAGCTAACAGGACCTGGGGTAACACTCCCGCCGGGTCCGCTGAATCCTTGGATGAATTTTACAGTCCACGTGCCGGTAATCGTCCATCCGGTAAAATCGACTTCAACATTCTCTCCTACTTGCTGCGGATCTGGAAGCACTTGTTCCAGATTCTCATCCAGTACAGCAAACCCGCCTACAGTACAATTACTAATGACCAGTTTATGCTCTTCCGTCACATCAGAAGCGGTGAATTGAATGTCGTCTCTTCCGTCCAAACTGACGGTATCTGCAGGCTCCCACTTCTCGCTGGTTGCATTGTAAGTCAGCACCTGTCCATTGGTGGCATCTGCAATATTTGCAGTATCTGACAAACCTGCAAGAGAAGATGCACCTCCGGAACCACCGCTTCCGATTTCGGTGCCGTTATAAGTCAATTTACCGTTGCTATCGCCGAGCTTATCGAGCGTTTCTTTATTTTCATGCGTATGTGACTGGGAAACGGCTGTTTCTACTTGTGTCGCCGTCGCGGTTCCGATGGCGTCGGCAACCGCTGCGTGATCGACAATGCCGTCGTTATTCGTATCGTAAACCGACTTCAGCATGTCTCCAGTGGATCCGGTCGTATCGATTCCATCGAGCTTTGATTTGTCTGCTGCGGACATCAAGCCGGCTTCTGTCGCTGATGCGTTCGGAATTGTGACAGCACCTGTCTGTCCATTCACGGAAGATACTTTGGAATCCAACGAATCCTGCAGACCGGACACATCGGCGATTTGATGCGTATGTTCCGATGGCGGGAATGTCGTTGGTTTGTCTTCCAAGTCATTCCAGCTGGATACTCCGCTTCCGATCTCTTCACCATTGAATGTCGGTTTGTTGTTTACTTCGCCGAACTTATCGAGTGTTGTTTTATTCTCATGTGTATGCGCTTTTACAGCAACATCCGACAGCCCTGTTACATCACTGATGATATGAGTGTGTGCGGACGGCGGGAAGGTGGACGGCTTATTCTGAATGTCGTTCCAATCAACATCGGTCGGTGTAGTACCGCCACCACCCTCGATTTCAGATAAATTGATAACGGTCCATCGCTCTCCTGCAGCCAAGTAGGGAGTTGGATCCGGTGTGATGGTGGATGACTGATAGGGGGCGGTGTTTCTAATACGAATATAATCCAGCCAACCCTTGAAATAACCAACAGGACCTTTTCCGATCCACAGATTTTCATTTACCGTAGGCAGGATAACATTGCTGATTACAGAACGACGCACATGATCGCAGTACAGCGCGATCGTAGACGCGCCTGCACGGATATAGTGTTCAATCGTCAACAGGTGCGGTTCTCCTGCGGTGAATCCTTCAATCGTCCCCCATGCCGGAATGTTGACCGCATTGACCTTGCCATCAATCATACCCCAGTTGATTACGTAGTCGTTGTTGTCTGTGAACAGCGATCCGATTTGCACATACGATGATGTGACTTCCTCAGATCCTGTGATGTACAGGTCAAAACACCACGGGTTGCTTCCAGTCAGTATGGATTGTACATTATTCTTATCGATTTCCAGATAGGTGTTGCCGTCGAACAGCAATCCGCGATCGTCAACGCCAAGCGATCCATGTGCTGTAACAGTCGCATGTGTTACAACACCAGCAGCGGTATCCGCTACCTGACTTGCAGTTGCCGGAGATTGGATCAACAGTTTTACATCTTCACCGTTGCCCTCCGCGTCCATCTGCTTATAAATCGGAATATCATTAACTGCGGGATTCACAGGAAGCAGCCGTTCCGAGTCCACTTCCGTGTTGATGATACGAATCGCTGCGGATACACCGGACGGTTCAATCGCAATGCCCTTCCCGGCAATGACGTCTTTACGTCTGATCAATATGGAATCGCCTGCCATACTTAACCCTCGATAATAAAAAGAGTGCTACTTTTTTATTATAAAGTAGCACTCTCTGTGACAGTTTACGATATGGATGCGATTAGAAAATCACTTCCCAATCATCCACGGTGACCGCTGTATTTCCGGTCAAGTCCAAAACATACTGGTTTTCTGTCGCAGTTCGATCTGCTGCCACAGGCAGTACGGTGTATGGAGATGTGATCTTATGAACACCATACGGAATCTGCGTCGCGGTCACTGTGACTTTTCCTTCTGCGAAATTGGACGAGGACAGCGTAATCGGCGCTTGCTTCTTCACAAACGAAGTGGCAAGGGCGTCAATATCCGCGATAATCGCAGAGCTGCCGGTATCTTTCTTCAATCCGGTGCCGAGCTTCACGTCCAGAGCACCGGCTGTATTGCTGATTGCCGAGTCAGCGGCAACTTTCACACCGCCGAGCGCATCTGTCGCAGCAGCCGGAAGCACCGTAGGCAGGATTGTATTGGTGTCCTGCACAACGACTGCCTGTCCCGGTGCGGTACCGATCTGCACAACACCAGCCACGGAATCACTGGCCGCAGGGACGCTGAGCACGCCTTCGGTATTTGTGATGTTGGTCCCGGCTTCCACAACACCCTTTGTACCAGCAGCGGCGACAGGGACACTGATCACGCCATCTGCGACGTTGATATTGGATCCGATCTGCACGACACCGGTCGCCGAAGTAGTCGCTTTTCCGACATTCGCACCGGAGATGTTGGTGATGTTGGAGCCATCAAATGTCGGTGCCGAATCTGCCAGTGCCTTCGGTGTGATGTACAGCGATTCACTCGTGCCCGCAGTTACTTCGGTTGCCGATGCGGCTTGGATGTCCGTTGCAACCGGCGCATAGTCTGCGATGGTGTTATCCGTTTTCTTGTAACGGCGGAATGGAGTCCCGATCGGATACGTTGTATCGTCCAGAACCAGCTCGGCTTGAAGCAGAATGACGTCGAAGATATCGATGTCCGCCGGATTTGTGATATCCTGCCCAGCGGTCAGAGAAATAACGCCATTCTCCGCGCTTACGGTAGCTTCCCACCTCTCCTGAACGCTGATCGATCCGATTTGCGAACGGGGAATGGTGCCTTGATCGTTCAGCGTCGGAACACCATTGGCAACACCCTTTTCCGATGCTTTGATAAACTGCATCGTATCGACCGCGAGGTTTCCTGAACCATCGAGCGTCAGTCCAGACGTTGCGGCATCCGCAACTTTCACGCCTCCGATTGCGTCTGCTGTTGCCGCCGCCAATGCGACATTGTTGCCAGACATTGTCAACCCAGTTCCGGTGTTTACTTTCAATCCGTCTGATGCGGCGGACAGACCACCTGTCGCAGAGAGCTGGAGTTTTGCAGTGTCCAGGAACCCGGAGCCGTTTACAGTCAGCACTTCCAGGTCATTGAATGTCAGTGCCGTGCCGCTCAGTTTTACAGGACCGTTGGAACCTGCAGCGAACTCAATACCGTCAGCACCGGTTGCGGCCATCTTGATCTTTGCACCTGTGTAGTTGCTCAGATCTACAGAGCCGGATTCCAGCGCGTCGATTCGGGTGTTCAGTCCGTTGATGGTCGTCTGCAGATCTGTGACCTGCGCAATGGTAATTGCGCCGACTTTCAGTTTATTGTCAGCAGATTTTACGATTGTGGCGTTGTCATACGCCACTGCGATTGTAATCGCACCTGTTGTCGCACTCTGTACGACAGAGATCGGTTCTGTCGCCAGAACCATACGGGCAGAAAGTTGGATACCATTTGCCATGAAAATACCTCACGTTGTTAGATTACTACTTTCCATATGCCTTGAATATCGAATCCAGTGACATCCAAAATGTACGCACCGGTTTCGTCAATCCCATCTGGGACAATCCCGAAATACACGTTTCCGGGAGACATGATACCGCTCGGAACCAGATCCATTTTGATATGGAGTTTTCCATTCTGTATTTGATCCGGTGTAAAGTATTTCGTGCGGACCAGTCCACGATTTACCAGTGTTTTATCCTCCTGGATCTGATACGTGTACCAGTTGTTGCCGTCCCCCTTCACCATCAAGATCTGACCGCTGTAGGCAGTCGGATCTGTCGTTGCGTACTGTTCCGCCTCCTCATACGTCAGAAATCGTGTGTTTTTCTCGTATGGAAGCGCATCGACGCGTTCCATACCTACAGGTATTGTTACATAACTTTTTTCCGCCATCGTGGATCTCCGCTTATGCTTGCTCAATTGTCACGTTCCATGTCTCCGGAGTCAGCGCTTTTGCCGCTTGATACAGATATACGCGGTATGTTTGCGAAGCTGCTTCTGTCGCACCAGACATCAGCAATGAGCCTTCCACAAAAGCACCTTCATAGTGTGTGCTGCCTCCAGCCGGAATGACAGAAGCCAGTTTCAATGTAGTCGGAACTGCGATGTAGATTCTGCGCGTCCCGGTCCGCAACGTCAACGCAAATGAAATACGGCTTGTCGATGTAATAAACGCGCCTGTTTTCGTACGGATAAACGCAGAGTCAAAAGCGGAACCGTCTGCGTTCCGGTATGTTGTTCCAATCGTATCTGGATCTGGATTTTCGGTCGCATCGTTCGCATCGATACCATACCAATATTTCTGCAGCCATTTCACGGTAAAATCTGCCGTATATGCATTATCTTTTGTATTGACTGCACGAATACGCCATGTGTGCGTTGCAGATTCATTGTGTGTAATCGCATCGGACGTCGCTGTGTAAGAATTTGCAAACGGATCATAATTCTCCACAACTGTCACAGCTTCCGGTGTAACCTGTTGAATCGACAGTGAGCCCGCCTTCACATTGCCAGGATTTGTAATCGACCATGTGAATCGCGGATTTGCAGGCATAGTCGCACCGACTTCCAACTGTGCGGACACTCCAGCGATTGTGAATGATCCGAATTTCGGCGGACTGTACGGATAAAACATCTGGGTAAACAGTTCTTGAAATGACTGTTTATCGATGTTGGTAACGCCGGCTTTAATATCCCCTACCGTTGTTTTCACGGTAGTCTCTCCTTCCGGCGTTTGATACAGCTGATCCGCTTCAGTCAGTACCGGCATTTGTTTTTCCGTATCATCTGCCGGATCTACAGCCGTTACCGTAATGGCAGCAGCATTGATTGTAGTTTTATACTGCTGATTTGGATCATCACCGACAACTTCGGTCTGAATATTATTACGGGTATTTTTCACCCATGTGGTATCTTCCGTATCCGGCAACTCCGGTTTATTCCGAATAAAGCTCAGCTTGGAGCTGTCGGTCTCCGCCCAGTCGGCCTGAACTTGAACGGTGCCGCCCCCGCCAGAGTTACCGATTACCTCCAGCACCAGTTGATTGCCAACTCCCGGCTGCAACTGATACAACTGATATTTGCCGTCATCTCCTTTTACGGATACCGTCTGTCCCGCATATGCGGTTTTATCTGACGCGGCGTACGTACTGGCTGCTGCCAGAGAATCGAAAACAACATTGGATTCCAACGGTTCATTGTCAACCCGTCGAAATCCGATCAATGTTGATATGTACTTATCTGCCATTGTAACGCCTCATTTACAGTTGAACTAAAAAGGTATCCGCAGACAGCGAGGCCAGCGCTTGATATAAATATACACGGTACGGAACTGTTTTTGTATTTCCGGCAATCGGCACCGATAGTTCAGCCTGGATGAACGCGGTCAAATAATTGTATTGCGTAACCGCCGACTTAATGCTGGACACAGTCAACGTGTTCGGAACAGCGATATAAACGCGTTGCGCATGTTCCGGAATCGGGAGTTTGACCAACGTACCTTCCGACAGATTCAAGACCTTGGTATCTGCCGCACTCGTACGGATGTAAGCACCGTCAAAGATAGAACCATCCGCATTCTGATATGTGCCATCTTCAATGTCTGCAGGATCGGGCTGATCTCCGACATTTTGATCGGTGTGGAAGAATCCTGCATAGCTCCATTGAAACGCTGTGGACGCCGCAGCCTGGTTCCCTTCTGTATCAGTGAATGATAACTGAAACGACAGCGAACCTGGTTCTGTCTTTTGATAAGGGGTCATGTTGTTGACCGTCAACGATCCTGCAGACATGTCAAATCCAGATCGCAGAACAGTGCCACCTTCTGCTGTCAGCTTCGTGGTGTCTGCCACAACCTGATCCGTGTTGGTTACCTGAAATTGGAACGTTTCTGTTGTTTCCGTCGACTCACCGCACTCCAGCTGGCTGTCCTGGATAGAAAAGGATCTGATTTCAGGCTTATCGTATGGGAACAGCATTTTCTGCATCAAGGGAATGATTTTCATGCCATCCACAACCATGCCGGATTCCAGCCCGCCAACAGTCGCTTTAATCGGATCTGTTGATTCATATCCTTCCGGATTATGGAATGTAATCGCGTCTTCGTTGATAGAAAGATCCTGTTCCTGTCCATCCGGTCCCAACACCTTTGGCGCAGTTCTAAATACGACGGCGTTTTCTTCGTTCACATAGACCGCAGGAATCAGCGATTGCAGAAATGCGAGTTCTTCTGCTGACAGGTACTTATTGTAAGTACCTTGTTCGATGTCGTCCAACGATGTCGGAACAACGCTTCCGCTGGATGAAGATGACGATGACGATGAAGAGTCAGAGGAAGCAGATGAAGAACTGGATGGTTCTGCACTGCTGCTGGACGATTCGGAAGAAGCAGATGAATCGGAAGAGCTGCTGGACGGATCCGGGATCGGACCGCCGCCTTCATCGCACTCATTGATCAGCTCTGTCAACGTAATCACGGTTTTTCCGGTACCTGTGACACAGAAGAAATTCCTCCACACAGTCCAGGAACCATCAATTGATGTCAGACAAGAGCCATCCTCCGGTTCTACAGTCACCCAGACCTGAGACAATGGATCTAAATACGTACAGCTGATCTGTGCCGGCAGGATCCCCATATTATGATTGATACAGAGATCAGTGTCTTTCCATCGAAGATCCGCCGGAACTTCAGGGGCGTCTCCCGGATATAACTTGATGTATTCCGGGATCATGGAACCGGGACTGTTGATCTTCTCCTGTACGCTGTTTCCTTCGCCCAGGATAAACCGCGCACCCGACATCCACATCAGCGGTGCCCATCGTTGTCCGGTCCACTGCCACAACCTTCCTACACCGCATGTATCATATGCAACATCACCGGCTTTTTTACAAGCTACTGTCGGTGCATACCCGTGATAATTTCCGCTGTTGTAGATGACCGCAACATCGCGCAAATTCATTGCTGTTGATTTTTTCGTTGCCATCGTTGTACCTATAGTTTAATCGGAATTCCGTTCAGTGTGACTTCATTGCTATAAAATACACCAGGCAGCGGTTTTTCACACGCATCGACACCCGTATTGAATACAACGGTATTCCCGTCATCCTCCGATGGATTGGTTGGGCAGCAACTGGTTCCGGGTACCTGTACCGGTTCACAAGGATCTGGCTTTTCATAGGGACAGTATGTATTCAGCTCCTCAGAAGTCCATTTCTGAATTGAGTCTTCCGTGATGACGGTAAACTCTTCTGTCAGCTGGTCACCGCTGTTCAGCAGATCCAGTTCGGTCAGCAGCCGTTGGATTTCACGGTATATAGCATTTACCCACTCTTTCGCCAACTTCGAAGATGCGAAATCTTTCGTCGTACCTGCAGAAAGTATGTATCCTACACTGTTCACGCTGGAAGGAGATGTCGAGAAGTTTTCCAGATCATCCGGATATGCGACTCGTGCATATGTCGTAGTAGGCTCGTTGTAGTATGCATTCTTTGGACTGTATTTCAAAACAAAAATCGTAAGCGGCACGCCGATCGTGCTGCTTACGTTCAGTGCGACACGCGTTGTGATACTATGGGGTTCCGCCTGCGACAGTTGAACCTTGAGCCTCACGGTTCTTTTTGTTGACTCGTCCATCGGCATCGATAATCCTATTCAGTTCTTCGGATGCCTCTTTTGACAGAGCCACATCCAATTGTTTGATTTGATTCAGACATTCTATGGTCTTAACATATACCGAATAGTCGATGGCTGCTACATCGGAATCAGACCGCTCTTGAACGCTTAATACCTGCTGCGGCTCATCAATCGTATTGTTGGACGGAGGTGGTGTGACAAAATCCAATGAATCGGGGGACTTATAGATACCGTCGATGCGAAGCAGATGCTGAATATACCGCTTCACAGCTTCACTGTACATCAAATCCCCGTTTTTCTGATCATCGTCGTCCGGACTTCCCATAATTAAATTGGCTTCGGTAACCCCCCAGCTGATGTCATACAGATCAGGAGCTTCTGAAGCAACATACGGATTTCGATTCAGCGTCCTGCACACCAGTCCGAATGTGACCGGATCTACCCAGAACATATTGGAATTCAAAAGACCGATTGCCGCATTCAGTCGATTGACCAGGGGCATTCCGACTTTTGGATTTCTACTGATCAGCAACTCACGTACAGTCTCCGTATCATAGTCAAGCAGCTCGCTTCCTACAATATCATACGCATAGATCAGAAGGGGCGTAGCGAACGCCCCTTTATTGTGCAAAATAGAATCAGACGGCATTTGCGAATCTTTCGATGAATTCACATTTCAACGGTTCCGGCATACTGCCGATCACAGATGCCGCCTCTTCTACGGTAGCATATTCTTTTAGTACGACACCGCAGGAACTTGCCCATTTGGAGATCTGTTCCATCAGGTTGGAGTTCATAAACACTCCTGACTTTACAGAGCGCTTGGAATCCAGCGCAACCGGCGTGTTTGCTTTCTTCCGAAGGAACTCTTCGTTGGACAGAAACACGGCCTCTTCCGCCGGAAGCATGCCCTCATATGCCAGCTTGTGAATTAGACCGCAACCCTGATCAAAGGTATCGATCGCATCCACCATCGCGTCCGCAAACAACGTACCCTGATCTGTAAGGTCTTCACACATGTTGGACAGTTTATGCAGTGCATCCACTTCCTTGTCCATGTGGCGAATCGCCGCATACTGAATCCGCTTACGAATCTCGGACCGGCACCGATCGCTGTCCGGATGCGCCATTCCAGCCATCTTCTCCAGCCGATTCTCTTTCCCATCTGCCGTATATCCGTATTGATCCGCGATTCGAACCAGCTCTCGTGCGCATTCACGGCAGAATTCAGCCGGATAAGAAGCGCGCTTCTGCATCAGCGTATTGACTGCGTCTTGAAATGACGGCTCGTCATAAATAACAAACTCCGCGCTGCAACCTGCCTTTTTCACAAGGCAATGTTCAGCGGCTACGTCTTTCAGTTGAAAATCCTGATTTGTGATTCCGAACAACTTACAGGCTTCCTGCACTTTGTCGTATGCGGTTTTCGAGATCGCCCGTCCTTCGATCGACGCTTTCTTCATCAGAGCTGCGGACACCCAGGCTGCAGCTTGGTTATCGATCCGATAACCAGAAACAGTCAATGCGTCCGCACCCTGTGGATTCAGCGAGTCCGCACTTGCGTGCTGTACATACGGGGGTACATTAAAGATTACATCGAGTTCCATTCGCTGAGCTACCTATCGTTCCTGTTCACAATTCCTACGAATTTTCCCCTTCCATCGAGACTCTGCCGAGCCTCATCAGAAGCTCGTCCCTGCAGCGCAGGTGTAAATTCTGAGGCCCGCTTGTATATTGTAAAAATAATGCAATTCACCGAAAGTGTCAAATAATAGGAGAAAAATGTATATGAATAAACCAATTCAGCGTATCGAAGGCGCCAATATTCGCAAAAAATTACGAGATTCAGGGAAACCTGGTGGTGAAGAACGTTTATGCTGCGGAGGGAGGAGACAGTTCAACAGAAACTACGAAGCACAACTGAAACTACTCGGAATGCACGGCAGCTTCATTGTACAGGAACGCGGTATTATCGTCGCAAAGGTTCATATCCCATAAAAATAAAGAGGCGGGAACATCCCGCCTCTTTATTCTACTTCTGTTGACCCAGAATATTTTTCAAATTACTTTGCTGCTCCCGTGTCAGATTCTTTTCCCAGCCGAATCCCAGCACACGTTCGAATTGTTTCGGATCGTCCAGTATAAATTCCGGACCGTCGATCACAGACAACGCTCCTTCCGGGAGTTCATCACCGTGCTTTTTCAGATAAGCCTCCGCTTCCAATACCGCAGCACGAGCTTCTTTGTATACATCCCGTAAAACGCTTCCGCCACGTCCGTCGCCAAAATATTGTGGATATTTGGCGGCAGCTTCCATAATCGTCAGAAAATTGATTCGAAACCGGGATACAGACATCAATGTCGTATGCACCCAATGATCGGATACAACTTTGCTGAATGCTTCTGGATCCGTCATTTCAACTTCAATACCGACCAGTTGCCTGGCATACTCAACCGCAGCATCGTAGGCTTTTTTCTCATCTGCAATCAGCAAAATCATTCCATTCACTGCTTTAATCGCTTGCAGCGACGGAAAGTGCTGCTGCATTTTCGAATCCAGATACTCGACCTTCCGATTCGCCAGATACTGCATCTGATCCAATGGCGTCATACCTGCGAGCTTCTCCCGCTCTTCAATCTCTTTCAGCGTTTTTGCGTTGGCAGCGGTATCGCTCATACGCAGCAGATCTTTCACTGCCTGCGTCTTTTTCCTCCGCTCCTCCAATTCTGCCGCTTTTTTCTGCTCTACATCTGTCATGCGTAATCCCTTTCTTATTCTCCTGTCAACAGGTTGTATTCCACACTGTCCATATCATATTTGCTGGTATCGATCGCAAACACCGGATACTGATTTGCAACGTCGCACATTGCGACAAACCCGATGTTCACAGCATGTGCTCCGTCATCCGGAAAGCTCGGAGACTTCGCCAATAAATATACATCACTTCCCTTCGCCAATTCCTGTTTTTGTTCCACAATTGCGAGAAAATCTCGCTGAGGTGCTGACTTATCCAGCGCATCGAACATTGGAAGCGTGATTTTCCGATACTGTATCGCCATCATTGTCATCAGAAGCGATTTCGTTTTATCGACACTGTACGACCTGCGAATTCCGGTATCGACATAAGTCACCATATTCGCAGTCGGTTTGTACGAATAACTAATCGGATAGACCCGTGTCGCCCACTCCGAATGGCTGCCGATCAGCAGCGCTTCCCGCATCCAGCCGGCCCCGGTAAAGTCATGCGCAATCAAGTCTGCGCGCACCTGTTGAGCGACCTGTACAACAGTGTCAGACTCAATTTTCGGATGTGTTCCCTGCGGAAGCCGCTTCATATATAACACATCAGTCTGTCCAGAATAAAATCGACGTCCCAGCACAGAGATCACTGTCGTACTGGTACCGTTCCCACCACCGGTCCAGTCTACACCAACGACGATCATATCATAATTTTCCCGCTCCTGTATAGCGGTCTCCAGTGTATTCGGCAATTGATTCCGCGCATCCAACAGATCTTTCAATGTCAGAATACGAGTCGCGGTATCATCCGGAACACCGAGCACTTCGTTCAGGAACACGGTTTTATTCAATTCCCGGCGCTTTCGCATCACGTCCCGCCATTTGTCTTCCCTCTCGCAGTGAAACGGGAAGACAATCTGCGGGATATGATATCCTACATGTTCCTCGATTCGGGAAGGATACGCATGGACAAAAAAACCAGTGCGCGTCGCCAGCGTTCCGGAACAGTACGCGCAGCTGAGTCCGGTAGACCGCATCATCTTAAACAGCTCCATCTGCGGAGCTGCGATGTTGTATTTTCCGCAGTGATGGCAGCGAATACACCAGTGACCCTGAGAGCTCCGTTCAAAACTGGCCGCCAGCGTACCATCCAGTGTTTTCGCGGTACCCAGGTACGTCATAATACCGTAATCAGACGCAGAACAACACTCTTCGAGCACTGGAATAAAATCGTTGTTAATATCCTGACAGTTATAGCTGCAAAGACCGTTCGCCAGGATAAAATTATGAGTTCCGACAACCTCGATGTCGTATACCGGTCGTTCTCCGACGTACTCGATCGAAACAATCGGATCGTATTGGTATGTCGCAGGAACAGCGGTCAACAGCTCTTCATTGCCCGAAGTCTCGCATGTAGCATAGGATCTGCCTTGATCGCTTTCATCCGTTTCCGATACTGCTCTCTCTTGGCGGCAGCATCCCTGTCCTTTTTCGCAGCGAGCTCTTCCGGTGTCAGTTTCGTTCCCTCTGGATTCGTGTATATCATTGCACACAACAAGTGATACGTTCTTTTTGCTGTCAGGTGCAGCACGGACCAGTAATCTTTGAATCCTGTATTCACTTTCTTCTACGATTCGCAGCGTGCGTGCTCTTGTAACAACTTGTACTTGTGAAAAACGTACTCGTGCTGTTTTCGTCTGTGATTCCACTGCAGCATGTTGATGTTCTCCTGTTCCACAACTCTGTACAGTTCGATTTTTTCGCAGTCCTGCTTCATCAGTTCCATACATATACTCCACGATTTCGGAAAGACGCATCTTTCCGTTGTTTGTTGGCAACAGGTGCCCTTCTGTACAGGAGGTAGATCGACCTGATGCTGTTGTAACTTGGTAGCAAGATCTCACACCCTTGTATGACGCATCTCTTGCTGCAATGGAGTATAATACAGCACCATCTTTGAACGATATAAGCACGTCTCCGCGCTTTACGTCACAAATTTTTTTAGTAAGCTCACCGTCAGTATTAATCACATTAATTAAAGTATTTGCTTCATAACATTCATCTAACAGAAGTGAGGATACCCCACTCGCACCACGGACAGAATCGGGGCTAGTGTAGCTGTTCACTAGCATTAAAAAGTTTCCATTGCGAAACGTCTTCATATCCATGGAATCGTTTCCGCGCCGATCAATCAGCTCGTCTCGAATGATACAGCCCTTTAGCAGTGGATTGAGAATCTGAGCATGGAATCGTTTTTTCTGTTCAAAGCGCGGCTCTACGATGAGTGTGTTCATTCCGGCCATCATACCGGTCATCAGAATACTGCGTTGCGCAACAGACCATGACTTTGCGACCTGCCGTCCGCACATGATTGTCGTTTGTTTCGGAGTACGAAGTTTAAAAAATGGTGATAACTGTATACGCTCATCCAGCGTCAGGTGTTTTCCTGCCATTTTAAACAGCGCGATCAGCGGAGAGAAATTATCGATCTTTCCGCTCCTGATATCTGCGATAATCATATCCGCATACGCTTTTCCGTCCATATCAACTCCATTTCGTTCTGTTGTCCGCCCATTATAAAATAACATGGGTTCAGGGCGCTGCAATCAGCTTTTTACGCGAAAAACCACTTAAAAACGCCTGTTTTTGCGGCATAATACATAGAGGTATGTGTACCTCTGAAAAATTTAAACAAAAGGAAGCATATCATGGAAAAGACAGATGAACAGCTGGTGACTGCGCTTGAAACCACTTGCGCAATGCTTACGCAAAAGATACAGAGGATAAAGGAGCTCGAATCCGAGCTCGTGCAACGCGGAAAGGAGTTGGAGCTTTATGTTCCAAAGTTACCCGGACTTCCGATCGTGGATTCACTGATCGTGAATTATATGACGTTGAGACTGAGGACAGCGCTCAACGATTCATATATCGAAACCACGGAGGGGATGAAAACCGCCATTCATGTAATTTCGCATATGCGGAATCTGGCAGATGTGCGATATCCGTTGAATACGGACACAGTGACGTCCGTTGCAGTTGTGAATTGGATCGATCGAAACATGGAGATTCGATCCGCGTTTGATCTGCAAAAACAGGAATATCCGTTCATGTTGCTTCCACTGAATGTGGAAAAACATGGATTCCGCTATATCGGAGTTCCGATTCCTTATCATCCTGCAATTACGCAGGAACACATAAAAAAATTGGATCAATATTTCGATCCGTATTATAAACTGGGAACGAAGATAACGGACTTGAAAGCAGAATCCACAATGGATGCTGTGTTCTGCCACCTCTTAAAAGAGGATTTAGTGTTCGAAGATTAAAGGGCTCTACCATAGAGCCTGTTACAAGTGAAAGGAAAGTATTATGAGCATATTGAAAACCTTGCTGTACAAAGCATACTTTTACGCTCTGCCTCCCGCAGAGCAGGTAGAAGAATGTAAATTGAAGCGGTCCTGGATTCAGGACAATTTGAGACAAGCGAATACAGCGGTTGCAGCCGCTGCAACCGCTCAAACACCCGCTGCAGCGAATCCCGCGCCGAATCCAGTTCCTGCTCCGGTCCCCTCCTCCCAATCTGTACAGGAATCCTGTACAGAGTCCGTACAAAAGCCTGCTATTGACATCACTGCTGTGAAAAAAGCGATCGTCAACAGTATTACGGCGCAGCACAGCCTCGTTGCGCACTGGCTGGAAGCGTATATGATGAACGCGCCCTGGATGGAGGACGCGTTTCTGTATCTCGTACGGCAGATGCAAACCCGTTGTTTGCCGTACGCAACGCTCCAGCGTCTTCCGCCGAACATGGTGAAGACGCTGGAAGAGTATTTGAACAAGATCGATCCGGCTGAGTGGGAAGCCACTGCAGGTGCGGATCAAACTTCGATTACTTTGTACCTGGCAGACGCCAGATATAAGGAAATCGAGTGATTCATGCCGCAAAAACAGGTCAAAATGAGCGAAAAACTGCTTAAAAACGCCTATTTTTGCGGCATAATACATAGAGGTATGTGTACCTCTGAAAAGTTTAAACAAAAGGAGTTTCTCATGGAAAAAGTTATCGAGTTTTATACGGATTCTAATTGCTTTGATCCGAATCATATTATTCCGGTTTACGGATCGTTTTACTACGGGATGAACAATGCGGGTCTCCGCATCTACCCGGATAAGGACGCTGTTTTTATCGTCCCGAACAACAGAACCGTGTACACGGCACCCGATGTGAAAGAAGTTCCCCGTGGTGTCTATAAGATGACCAGCACCGGTCGTAATGACTGGTGTCCGTCATTTCGCCAACTGACGGCGAAAGAAAAACAAGAAAGCTACAGCATTATTCTGCATGCAATCGGCATACAGGATATACTGGGTGATGATGCGAAATAAAACCCTTTAATAGTCAATCAATCAATCAATCAAAAAGGAAGCATATCATGGAAAAAGAAAGAACTGCGAATGAAGTCTTGAAAGATGTATACAAAGGTTTAGACCGACTGGATGAAATATCGAGGAAATTAAACTTAATTTCCCAGCAGATCAAAAAATAATAGTAGCGACGGGCACAGCATAAAGTAACAACAGGAAGGTTTAGAGTTGCCACTGTGCCCGTCGCTTTTTTCATTGAATTAAGTTCCCGCAATCTGTACAGGATTCGCGGGATTTTTTATATCATAACATAGGAAAGTATGAATATGATTACCTTCATCGCATTCAACGTGTTTTTAATCCCGGTGATGTGTGTCCTGTTTGGAATATCGCTCGGCGTATACTGGTGTACGTCGACGCCGGAAAAGCAGGAGAATCATCAAAACAAAAAATCCGTTAACCTGCCACCGTTCAAAAGATAATGGCAACAGTAGCGGATTTGGCCGAACGGGCGGTAAGCCGGTTCGGTCATCATCGATATGACGTATGCTGCATGCAACGTGCGCTGCGTCTGATCAAGCTCCTCGATCTGACCGACATCGATCGGTCAGATTTTGAAGAAATCCTGGTACAGCTGATGAATGCCCGTGCGACATCGAGACGGCGGGAAATTTCAGGCATACAGGATGGCCTAGACTATCGCCAACGTCGTATGGCGGTGGATGCAATGATCTGCTGCGTGAGAGTCTTGCTCGGAGAAAGCACCAAAGCAGAAGCCGAACAGATTCTGGATCGGCTGGAAGAAGAACTCTTCCGGAAACACGCAAAAGAAGCGCTGCGATAGCGCTGTCGGTGTGATCTACATATCGTCGAACTGAGAGCAATTTTATTCGTCCCGAACTATTAACAACAAGGAGTGTAAAATGTTCGACGATATTGCAAAGATCACAGTAAACGGGCATGAATTCTATGAAGAAGACCTTCGTAAAAGCTGTTACATCATTGCGCAACAGCTGTTTCATGCCAACGAGAAACCGCTAACTGCAAAGCTGAGAGGAGTTCAATTCCTTGAAGCTGTGCATGAAATAAGACCTGATCTGGTCCCGAATATTAAGGTTGTTCGGAGGCTAGTCGGTCTGGAACAGGAATAACTATGTGGGAGAAATACCCGCTCATCGGATTGCTGCTGGTTGTGGTGATCCTGATGAGATCATGTTCTTGAACTTCATGCGCAGGTTGACGGAAGGTCAGCTTGCTTCTGTAGAGTGACTGCAAGGTGAGATCACAGTCGGCTCAACAACTCGAACAGATAAAATGCACAGAGACTTATCCATGAGAACGATTGGAACGAACGTATTTGCAGACGATCGTTTCTGTGCAGCTTATAATCTGATTGTCTGCAGGCAGAACCGCTGGTGCCGACTGGTGGATTATTCGTTCTATCGGTGGGAGGCTTGTTTATCAGGCCTCTCTTTTTTTACATATCAAAAAAATAAAGGAGTGTATTATGCACGAAGATAATGCATATGATGACGAAGATCTGTACACTGAGGATGGCGATTTTAAACCAGACTTCTGGCCGGACGACGAAGATCTGGAGGATTATGACCATGATTGGGCGTTCGATGACGAAGAACTCAACTATACGGATGAAGAAGACTTGGACGACGATCAGGAATCCCCGGAGTCGTTGGCCTACTTTGATATGGTGCAGGATGACGAAGGAAACTGGGTATATCCTGAAGATCTAGAAGAGCAACGCAGAGAACTTAGAGAACTTCAATGGTGAACAAGGAAAAAACTCAAGATGGAATCAAACAAGAGTATAATTGGATATCAGTTGTTGGAGAACGTAGAGATCGCGCAGAAACAGAAAGCGAATCTGTTTGTTTACAAAAATCCGATGGACGTATTGCAAAATTATCCTCCTGCATGCGCTGCGAAATCGCAGGCATTGTATGCGGTTCTATATATAGACCGCGAACATATCTTGGAGTATACCGCCGATTCATGGATCGTAAACTATTTCAAAATAATAAATGTGCACGGACCGCTGCAATGGATTCAGTATTGTGCCAGTGAAGCTCTGCGTTCCAATGCGAAAGTTTTAACACAGCACGCAGACAGACGGGTCGCTGTTACTCCAGGTTCCAAGTCTATCGCAACAAGCACCAAGACTGCCGGCATTTCAAAGTCTCTTGGCATTGATTCAATATCAAGCTGTGTTGGAGATAGAAGTGTTGCGATTTCTATGAATTCCAGGTCGATTGCAGCGTGCATCGGACCGAAGAGTTTCGCATATCAGGAAGGAAGAGGAGGGCTCGCCGTTAGCACCGGATATCGCAGTGAATCACGCGCGGACTGCAATGGGATCGCATTTGCGATGGGCAGACACGGCGTAGTAAGCGGTACTTATGGTTGTTGGATCGGCTGCGCAGAATATGGGGACGACGGTGTAACGATTGTAAACATCAAGTTCGCGTTTGTGGATAACGTTAAAATCAAAGAATATACTCGCTATAAACTGAGAGACGGCGAATTTGTGCCTGTAGATGAACAATAAATACTGATAAAGGAAACACATATGCGTATTGGCAAAGAAACCGGACTGAACCCGACGATTCCACTCTGTCCGTATTGCGGAGAAGGTAAAAATCAGATCATTCTTACCGGATACGAGGGTGAAGAATGGGCCAGGAAGAATGGTCATCCTGATGGACAAATGCCGATGTATATTCGACTGGAAGGCGATATCGAACCCTGCGACGAATGTAAGAAAAAGGGAATCGCGCTCGTCGAAGTCAACCCGGAAACAAAAGAACCATCCGGCACACTCTATCTGGCAAAAGAGGAGTTCATTAAACGCCTTTTATCACACGATTCAAAGCTGTTGAATCGCGTATTGAAGCAGCGGATCCTGATGATCCCGGAAGGATCGCTGAAACTGGAAAACTGAATCGACGACCAAGAAGGGAGGATTTTTATGGCATAGCAAGATAGAACCGTCGAAATGTATCCGAATGTAAGAATAATTATTGAGAATCAGGCTTAAAGATGGAAAAGAACTTTTTTAAAAGACACGTCAGCGTTGTAACAGAAGAATTGATCGGAACAAATCCGGCATTGGCACTTGCCTTGCGTCGAATGGATCGAGATACGTTCATCCGACTGGCAACGGCTTCTTACGACGCGGCACTTGGAACGATGATGGCGCAAGCCGGCGATTCCAGCATTTGGGTGCTGTACGATCAGATGCGGAATGGGCTCTCTCAATTTCTGGGAGATCTGATCGTATCGAGGAATCAGCCGCTGGAACAGCTGATTCCCGGACTTGATAGGACAGATCCGGAGCTGCAGACTGTTTCCAACGCACGCAAGGTGCTGGTTGGAGCATATCAGCTTCGGCTGCAGCAGAGTCCATTGAAAGCCTGATGTGACGAAACAACGTGGGTGCTTTTACGGCATCCACGAGTCTCCGGAACTGCGGATTCTGAAGAACACCGCAGTTCCTTTTTAGCTCATCTTTTGTAACATGGATGCCACGCTTGCACAATGCAGCCGACAAAGCGGACGCCTGGTCGTCTTTTCTGATACGAGATCGCGCTCGCAGTACAAGACGAAGAGTTGCCTTGTCGATTCCGGTTTCCTCGGCTAATTTATGTATCAGTGTTCTGGTGTCGATGTTCATATCGGGTAGTTTAGCACATAATGTAGGAGAAAACAAACATGCAAAACACCCTGTCTAACCAAGAAAGGACCCATGTCCAGTAATTTCAGGAGTTCGTTATGCAACGCGAAACCGAACAATTACTGGCGTGGGCACCCGCAATCCTAGGAGGGATGGGCTTATGGATCGGACTGTCGTATTTGCCTGTGATGGGCGGCTTCATCCATATCATACTCATCTCAATCGCATTTCTCATTTCAAAATCAGTAGGAGGTGCAGTTTTACTTATTTACATCTGTTCTCACATTGACACATTATCACGTCTCATACCAGTCATAGCAATACTCGGCATTGTCGCTTTGATTCGTGATATATGGCTGTTTATAGACAACAAAAAACATGAAAAAGATAACCTTAATCTATGAAAATTGATATCATACCCGCGTCTGCTGTGCAGAGCAGCTGGATGGACGCGGTCATCTCTCACTGCTGGGGTGTTCGTCGAAAAGCGTCGATGGACCGCTATTATCAGTCAAACGACTCCGTCACACTGCTTCTGCAATATCTGGCGCTCTGCCGCGCACCGCGATCAGTCGCGCTGCAGATCCGAACGCATGAGAAAAAAGACGGATGCTATGTGTGGCTGGAATCAGGTCGCCCTGATTATCTGGAACGACAGCACGTAGAACCGAAACCGTACAGCAGAGAAGAGGAAATCAATTTCGCGATTTTGTTCAATCCCCGTTGTCTGAGGAACATCAGCCATCAGCGATTCTGTACGAAAGCGGAACTGCCGACACGGAACTTCATGGAACTTTGGAAACAGGAACTGGAAAAAATCGACCCGGATCTCGCCGCAATCATGGAACCGCTCTGCGCTTACAGAAACGGAAAATGTACGGAGATTCGCGGCTGTGATCGTTGGAAACAGTATTCGGAAGCGTCTCAATAAGTAATCGGGCTTGTCAGAACAGTTGAATCGCAAGAGTACGGAGTGTATTCCGTACTCTTTTTATGTATAACTAAAAACAGAACAGGTATTTGAATCATGCAAGACCACGACGACTATATCAAACGGAAAAAAGAAGCGCGAAAAGCGGCAAAAGAACTACAAAAAGCAGAAAAAGGGCTGCGAAAATGGAGCGCACACAGAGCACGCATGGAACGCAGAACCATGTGTGTAGCGTATACAGGCGGAGACTATTACATCTGGACGCGCAGATCCCACCTGGATAACGGCTGCCGATCCTGTATATGTGGGACTTTAGACGGAGGATGCCGGTATCGAAACAGACCCGAAGATCGCTGCATCTGCGCATTGAACGGCAACTCAAAATGGCTGATCAAACGCATCCATCGACGGGAGATTCTGTGGTCGTGGCACGGTCGAAGATTTACGATTATCATATCCAAATTTCGAAATCCGTTCAAAATCTGGTTTCTGAGAAACAGCAGCGATCATGATACAGACGCAGATGTCTACTAAAACGTTTTAGAACGCACGTAGAATTTAGCTGTGAAAAGAGACGAGTGTTGATATATAATTTCAACACTCGCAATCAGAACGCATTCTATTCATCATTCACAGGAGTACGATATGATCAGTTATGGTCTTTATCGATTGTTGCCGTTTCTGTACGAGGAGGAACTGATACAACGACATGCCGATGTGTTTGTAGTGGGTTCAATCCTTGAATTCGGATTGATCGGTCTGTTTGTACTGTATCTGATTCTGCGGGTATTGGTCGGTATAATCGATCCAGGCGAATAAAGTATCTGTCCGGTGCGGCAATAAATGCCGACTAAACCGTTTTAGAACGCACCAGAATCAACGAAACTTGTAAATACGATAAATGAGTCGACTTTTGCATCAACGACGATCAGAAGCCTGTCTCTCGCAATCCCTCATGGGATGGATGAGTGAAGTGTCTTTAAAGCAACGCCAATATCGCGTTCAGACCGGCAACAGTCGGTAGAATCAACGGCATTGTTATTTATGATATCTCCTTCCTGCACATAGAGTTACAATAAAAAGAAAATCAGTTTTATGGAAACTATAATACTATTTATCCGTAATGCGTTTCACAATGTGAGACAAAATGGTACCCCTCCCCTCTCCCTTTGTAAATCAGATTAACAAAGGTCGCGCGTATCTTATTTTCGCGTGTTACACATGCGCGCCCGTGCGCGCGTATATACGTGTGCAGGCGCACACGCGATTAAGGTACTTTAATATTAAATATAAATATATAAATATATAAATATTAAAATTAGAAGTCTTAAAGTATCAAACTTTACATGAGGTGAAGAGTAAATCTGTGAACGTATGTGAACAGATTTACGACAAGTAGTAATTACCTGAACGAATGTGAAGGTAATTACGTACGACTGAACGGATGTAAAGTTTGACAACAGTACGAGCGCGTGCGAGAATAGGATGCGTGTGCGCGTTCAATAGGAACGCGTGCGTCAAAGAGGATGCGTGCGTACACGTATGTACGTGCCAGAGTGCGCACAAGCGCGCTAAGGAGCTTGATAGTCAACAAGTTAAGCACACACTGATTCCTGTTTTTGACGTATCTTGCACCTCGTCCTCCGCACTCGCTTCGCTCCTTGCTCGGTACTCGGAGCGCTTCCTTCGTCAGAATAAGACGCGTCATTCTTCCGCGCTTATTCTGACGAAATGCGTTCCTACTCGCAGCGAGTATTGTGTCTTCGACACACGAACTCGAATGCAAAAAAGTCATCCGTTCGCATCTCGACTTGCTCTGGCTATTCGCCAGATCAACTCTCCATGCTCATCTCATGACTTTTTTGGGCCTGGGAGACTTTTTTTCTTTTTCTGAAGAAGAATCGGTCAAAATTCATGATACATTACCAATCCAGCCAACATACAACGACACAGACGAAAGGAGCATTATGCTGACGATCGGAATTTTCTCTGATCTGCATCCAATGGATCATATCACAACAGGAGGAGTCAGACTGGAAGGAGACTGTCTCTATGCAATTCAGCAGATCGAAGAATATCTGAACACCATACGACTGGATGCGGCATTTTTTCCGGGAGATCTTCTGGACGCGGTCCGAGCGGACGGGAGCGAACTCAAACTGTTGAAAAAGCTGTTTGACGTCATCGACAAACATCAGATAATCCCGAAGTTCATGATTCAGGGGAATCACGACAAAGGACTGGTCGCAATTCCTGAAGTTTGTTTTCAGGCCATCAATCTGGATGGGCTGACTGTACAACTGCCGGGAACAACGACAACGATAGCCGGAATCAAATATCAACCGGATCAAGCCGTCTTTCGGGAAAAATTGAAGAATACGGCTGCCGACATTTTGATCTGCCATGTCAGTATGCAGCCGTTTGCGAACTTTGAATCGGAACATCCGATCACACCGGATGATTTCCCGGACAATGTACTGGCGTTTGTCGGAGATACGCATCTGACGCAGGTCTATGAGAATCCAGCGCGAGGACAGACAATCGTATCTCCGGGTTTTCTGTATCCGACAGACAAAACAGAATTCCTGCACGGACAACCGGGATTCACGGTACTGGTACTGGCTACGACACAGGAAGATCAGCAGACGATCGGAGGTAGATTTCAACTGTTTCCGTTCAAGCTGAATAAACGCGCAGCGTTGAATCTGGTGCAAAAAGAGGGAGACGCCCCCGCCGCCCGCGACAGCGTCGCGGTCTGGGCGGACAGTCTGGATGCTGACATACGATCGGCGTTGAAACCCGTCGTATACGTCAGAAAAGACCGGCTGGATGACTATGACTGGCCGGAGGACGTAATCCAGATCCCTGTGAATACCGCGAATATCGTCGTCGACACAGATACCGATTACGAGGCCGCAGAGGCATCGTCAATCGTCGAAAGGATCCGACAGGTAGTTGGAGTACTGTTGAGTGACGATCGCGATCAGGAGGCCGTTACAGCGCTTTGTATCGAATTGATGGGATCCGACAAACCGGCATCGGTTCTGTCGGACTACGTGGAAAGGATGTTGAATGTTCAAACTGAATCTTGTTAATGTCGGAGCGCTCGGCTCGATGGAAATCGAGCTGGAGTCCGGTTTGACAGCGGTTCTCGGACCGAATGGAGTGGGGAAATCTACGCTGGTCAACGCGTTTTTCTTTGCGCTGACCGGTGAGACGCTTGATGGAGCGTCGCTGGAAGACATGATTACGTGGGGTCATCCCCATATGATCGTGACATTGACCGGAGACTGTTTTCAGGTACAGCGTACCGTTCGACGAGAAGGGACGACGAAGCAGGTGCTGACTGCGGATGGGGTAGATCTCCACAAAAAGACCGAGATCAACGACTGGATCTTGGCACATTACGGGCTCTCGGACAGCTCTGTGTTCCGGTCTGTGTATTTCGCCGAGCAGTTCAAGGCGATCAGCATTATCGAAGCGACGAACAGCCAACGGCTGGAGATGCTGTCGAATGTGTTCGGATTGAACAAGTTCGAGAAGTGCCGCGCGGTTCTTCAGCAGACGATCAGCAGTCTGAATGTCGCTTCGATCAGCGATGACATGATGCGGCAGCTTCAGGCCAATGTCGAATCGTCTGATACAGCGTTGCTGGAGAGTCAGGCGAATCTCGACTTTTGTCGGCAGGACATTTTGTCCGAGGAAGAACAGCAGCGACTGACGCAGGTGACGCAATCGATTACGATCGAACGGTTGGAGCAGGTACAGCAGGAACTGGCAACCACAGAGCAGTCGTTGCAGTCTCTGGAATCGCAGTTGCAGTCTCTGCCGCAGGATGTTGAGCGCCCTGATTACGACGGTTATCAGCAGAAATTGCGATATGATGCGCTGCTTCCGGAGTACGTGCGGGCAAAAGCTGCTTACGATACGCTGCAGAGCAATCGGGAAACGTCTGTCGCAAACGTGGAAAAGCTGATCAACGAGATGCAGCAGAAACTTGGTGCGCTGCAGAGCAAACGCGCTGAGATTGAAGGACGCAGATCCAAATTGGAAAACGGAAAGTGTCCGATCACCGGAGGGCAGCCCTGTCCGGATCTGCTGAGCATGACAAACGTGGCGACCATTCAGCAGGAGCTGTTTGATGTCGATGTGAAAATCAAGGCGCTGGAAACGAATCTTGAGCAGGCGCAGCAGATGAAACAACGATCGCTTGTTTATGAACGAGAGTTGCTGACGGCGACGACCGAGCTTCAGCAGATTACCGGACAGCTGGCGGCGGTAAAACCGTATGCGGATTTCGACATCGTACTGTTTCAGCAGCAGGATCAGCGATTTCAGCAACATCAGCAAATCGCAAAACAGCGAGAAGCGCTGATTCAGCAGAAACTGCCGTTGATGGCTCAGAAACAAACGCTGAGCGCGATTGTTGAAAACGCTAGTAAGAACCCGGCTGTGCCATTGATCGAGCAGGAAGAGGCCTCTGCAACGTTGCAGAAACACTCTGTAGCCGTTCACAATCTTCCTGTGTACCAAAACGCGGTGACAACAGCGATTCAGACGAAGAAAGCGGCGGTGGATGCGTTGGAGGCAGCGTCACGCCAGAACGAGGAAGCATTCCGCGTTCAACGCTGTAAAGATCTGTTGACGAAAACAAGGCATGTAATGCACCGGGACAATGCGCCCAGATTGCTGCTGGATACGGTGCGCAAGGAACTCAATCAGCGCACAGCGCAGTATGTTGAAGCATTCGAATTTCCGTACACACCGGTCTGGTATCCGGATGGCAGTTTTGTTTATAACGCAACTCTGCAGGAAGGAATTAACGTAAAACGGTTGTCAGGAGGGCAGAAATACGTTCTGACTATCATCTCAAGGTGTGTATTCGCCGATATTTTACGTTCAACATTTCCGATTTTGGCACTGGATGAACCGACGACAGGACTTGATAAACCAAACAGGGAAATCTTGTCCGGCATGCTTCAAAATATCTCTGATATTCTTGGAAAAAAAGGCATGACGCTCTTGATTCCATCGCACGATGATGTTATCGTAAGCGCCGCAACGCGGCTTATAGAACTTTAGAAAGGGTCGATGATGATCAAAAAAGAGAGTTTGCAGTTTGCAGCCGATTTGTTGATTACAGCACTGCAGGACGCAAAAGATCCGACGAAACAGGAGTTCACGCAGGTTTCTTATCGTGATGACGACACCGCGTATCTGCTTATGAACTCCGGTTCTGTTTCCATCCGAATCGCGCATCGGGGAAAAGATGTGGCGAAGATTCCGGAGTCCGGAGCCGTGCAGCGGCTTCCGTTTTTGGACTTTTTTGCTGATCCGGACAATCACAAAAAGTTGGAGAGGCAGGACAACGGCTGTTATGTCGTGAAGAATCCAGATGAACATTCATACGCGCCCTGTAAGAACAAAGATCTGTCTCCTGGTGCGTTTGATCTCGATGATTACATGAAGAACATCCGTGGCTTGTATGTTACACAAACCACAAAACTTCCGGCGTTTGATTTGGAGGGCATGACTCGGATTGTGCTGGACGGGAAGGCGTTGTATTTGATTCGCGATGACCAGACAGCTGTCTGGAAACGGATTTCCATCGACTGCGGTCAGCGGTTTCACGGACTGATGCCCGGTATGTTGGCGGTTGCAAAAAAGGATGAGGAGGGTTGCTTTTTTGGTATTTCGTCCTTTAAAGGTCTTCCGATTCTTCAGTTGTGCTGGCCGAATCGAAACATCGATGCGGCAGTTGCATTGGGTTATCCGCGAAGTTTGTCGGAATTTACGTTCTATACGGATACGCACACTTATGTTCTGAGCGGGATCCAGAACTGTGTTTACAAAACAATCAATCAAATGGAGCGAAAGGAACAAAATATGGCGAAAAGTGAAATGGATGCGTCTCTTCAGGCTCTTCAGAATCTCCAGTCTCTTCAGAGTTTGCAGTGTGCGAAACAGCAGGTCAAGCAGAGTTCAGCAGAAAAACAGGAATCTGCGCAGCAGCAGCGGCAGACGTTTGTGTCGCAGAATCTCGCGCAGCAGGTCGCTTCCCAGGTGTTGCCGAAACAGAATATCGGAAATGTACCGCTTCAACAGCAACCGCTCACGCAGGTGCAGATAGAGCAGCCCGCCGCACCGGTCGTGCAGTCCGCTGCACCTGAACCAGTGTCGGCTGCCAGCAGTGAAACAACATCGCAGCCATCCTCTGCTTTTGTTGCTACCGTGAAAGAGTCTATTGCACATATGGCGTCTCGTGAAGGATTTTCAGATGCCGTAGCTGTACCGGTGGAAGACAGCAAAGAAGAGAAGCGAATTATGGGAGAGATGTCGGATCTGAAAATATCCGCGACCGCAGTCCATGCGCCTGCCAACATTCGAACGAAACGGACGAAGTCCGTGGAATCTGCTGCATCTGTGATGACAGAATCCGAAGGAACGGTTTCTGTATCTGATAAAATGCAGGCGGTGTTGGACAAGAGTGATTCCGGCGAAGTTCAGTCGATTGCAGAGTTGCTTGATCTGCTGATTCAAAGCATCCAGAATCATCTGGAGATCAGCAAAACGCAACTCAAAGTGATGAAGCTGATCCAGAAGCAGTATAAGATGGAGCAAAAGAACAATCCGTCCTGGAAAGAGAAGTACGAAGAGCTGCAGGCTACGTTCAATACGTTGAAATCGCTGTTTAACGGCAGGTGATCGTATGATGACGCCGGAAATAAAACTGACAAGAGTCAACGCGTTCATTTATTCGAACGTGTTCTACTCTTGGATGCGACCGTTATTTACGGCGAAATTGATCGATAAAGGGGCAAAGAAGGAGAAAGGAAACGGTAAGAACACCGATCTTTCTGAGCCCCGTTTCGGCGTTCGGTATACAAAAGACATGTATGCGGAAGTAGATGACGGCGGATGTATTTTTCTTGCAGGATTGTATCCGGAGTTCGAGAAAGAGGCAAGAAAGCGCGGTTATTCGTTTTCATTACAGGAAGGCAGAGAGCTGTCCCCCGACTTGAACAAACCGTGTTTTGATCGGTTGGATGACGGATTACGATATCGGCAGGATGAGGTGATCCAAAAAATCACACAGAACGATAAAGGGATTATCAAATGTTCTACTGGCTTTGGTAAATCTTTTATCATTAAACAGCTGTGTAAGATTTATCCGACTTTGCGAATTGTGATCACTACATCTTCCGCCGAAGTCGTGGACGATCTGTACACGCAATTGAAATCACTACTGGGTGCGAATGAAGTTGGAAAGCTGTCATCCGGAACTCCTTCCGTGGAGGAGATGAAGCGTGTTGTCGTATCCACCGTTGCCAGTCTACGTCGTGCACCGCTGGAGATTTGCGATTTGTTCTTGTTCGATGAAGTTCATGCCGTTGGAGACAATAAGACAGCCGACGTTTTGATCAATCGAATGGGAAAAGCGCGGATGTTCGGGTTTACCGCATCGTTGAGTCGCGGTGATAATGCCGTGATTTTGATACGGGCATTGTTTGGTCAGGTGCTTGCTTCTGTTGATTATCAGGAGGCGGCGGAACATGGGCTTGTAACCAAGATCACTGCGATGATGGCAAAATGCCGAATCGATCGGAATATTCCGGTGATCAATAATTTGGCAATTGATGAAAGAAACAACTATTGGCGCAATCGTGAGCGGAATCAGTTGATCGCATCGATTGCCAGCAATATCTCGGAAGAGGAGCAGTGCCTGATTTCTGTGAAGACGTTGGAGCATGCGATTTATCTGAAATCGGTGCCAGAGTTGCGTGATTATCGAATCATGCACTATGGCAACGTTCCAAAGCCAGAAAAGAAATTGGTTCCGTTTACATTGGAAAACGCACCGAGAGGAGGCGTAACAGTCGTCAGCAAGCGAACAGGAAAATTGCATCAGTTGCAACTGGACGAGGGGGATGCTGAGCATTTTGCCGGTTATCGGGATGAGTCTGGTAAGTTCTACTCGTTTTTTGCCGCGATGCAGTCATTTCTGTTTCCGCAGAAACCGTCTGAATCGAACTTGGTTGTTCCTACGACGCAGGAAATGGAATGCGCCGCGTTTGGACAGTGGGTGTTGGAGCCGGTGTTGATCAATGGCATTGATGTTGCGCAGTTTAAGATGACCCCGAAAGAACGTAGAAACCTGCGTACGCAGTTTGAACGTGGGGAAGTCTTGAAGATGATTGCGACATACACGCTGAAAGAGGGTGTTAATATCAATGGGCTCAAATATCTGATTCGTGCAGACGGAGGTGTTTCTGATGTGATCTGCACTCAGTTTCCCGGTCGTCTGTCGCGATTGCAGGAAGGAAAAAAAGTTGCCATGTTGATTGATTTGTATGATGATTTCAACTCCTGGGTAAGACTTCGTTCGGAGCTTCGAATGAAGCACTATAGGGCGAAAGGATGGCTGCGTTGAGCCCCGTGGAACAGTTAGACAGGGCAATCGAAGTAGCGTTGTCGCACTTGCAGGTCAACTGGTCGCAGGCCGACAAGGTGAGAATTGCACAGGCGTTAGCTGGTTTGCCTCCGTTGTATCAGGGATATCCGATGCCGTTTTCTACGTATTTGTTGTTTGTGTTGGAACAAGGGCATTTGAATCGACTGTGTTATGTCAATGCGTTGATTCACGATACGATCCTACAAAAATTTTCTGACGGGTATGCGGAGATGCAGACGGATGCAAATACAACAGCAATCGTTGATCAGAAGAATTTTCAGTCAGAGGCGTGTGCGTTTCAAGATATTGCGAAAGCGATATCTTCGCCGCATCTGGCGATTTCAACACTGTATCGGTACATGGTGGCGATACAGATGTCGCTTGATTCGCTGATCACCGATGATCTGTTTACAGAGGCAAAACTGCAGTTGCGGAAGAATCCGTATTCGTACTTTGCATACGGTCCGAAGTTTGTTCCGTTTCTACCGCTGCGATGGAGGGATTTGTGATGGAATTGGATCTGAATCCGACATTGACGGCACCGGAACAATTGAAACGGGAAGCGGCTCTGGCAGGGTTGCTGTATTTCGAATCCGTTCGCAATATGTACATGGTGTTTGCCGAGACGGAACTGGCGATTACGACGCTTGTATTGGGTGAAAGCGGATCTGCGCTGGCATCCATGGAAAGCATTTTGCGACTGTATCTGAAAGCAGATATTCATGCAAGCAGCACAATGTTGCTACGGCGATTGTTGACGCATTATGACATCCTTCCTCCTGCCAACGTGACGCTGCGAAAGGAGTATCGATCCTTGTTGCTTCAACTGTCGGAGCGTTCGCAGTATACGGAGCAGGACAGCCTGACCATGATGCGATATCTGATTCGACTGGCAAGTTATAAATCGCTGACGGATCAGTTGCGGAAAATTCCATCCATCGACAAAAGCAATGAGGTATTGAATCAGTACCAGCAGCAAATGTCCAAGCTGGATGGAAATTATCGCATGCGGCTTTACAATCCGATACGGGATATTGATGAACTGATGTTGCATCAGGAACGCGTTCCCACAGGTATTGGATTCATTGATCGGTTAACCGGAGGCGGTCTGGTATTCGGACAGCATCTCGGTATTCTGGGTCCGTCCGGCGGCGGTAAAACTGTAATATCAATACAGTTGATGTGCAACCTGGCGATTCAGGGGCATAATGTGTTGTACCTGCAGTTTGAACAGCCGGTGAAAGGAGATCCGGATATCGTTTCGAGAATTTACTCGTACTTGTCTGGAGAACCGATCACGACGTTTTACGGAAAGACAACAAAAGAGTTGAATCCGGAGGTTCTGAATAAGCTGAGGAAAATGCAGCCGATTTCAGACCGTATTCGGTGCGCTTCGATGCTGGATGTAAAAGAGGAAGGTGGTCATGCCACTGGAGCTGGAAGCATTCAGGATATCATCAATGTGATAGATGAGGCGATACGAAGCGGGTTCACACCGAAGGTTGTGATCATCGACTGGCTAGGCGCTGCCGTTTCCGATTTCATGAACGCCGGTGACGGTGGAGATCAAAATTATCCAATCGTGGCGGAACACATTCAAGATGTGTTGAACGGTTACGGAAAGGATCATGGGATTTCGATTGTTTACTCACATCAGACATCGACGGAAGCGCAGGCGAGAGAATCTGCTTATAAACCGAAAAAAGGAGACGCGTATTATTTTCGGGCGTTTGCAAATAAGTTGGAAACCTGTATGCAGCTTGGTACCGCTACACTGCAACCTGATGAAACACAGGTGTGTTATCTGGTGATTGGCAAGGCGCGAGGAGCTGTTCCGAATAAGTCGATCGTTGTTCGGATCAACGGGCGGATGGCAAGAATGGAAGAAACCAAAGAAGGTGAGTATATACCTGGACATGGTGGTAAATTGCAACGATTGTCATCTTTAGTGCAAACAAACGAACCAAAAGAAACTGAATTAGGTACAGATGTAAGTAAATTTGATGAGTTTTCGGCAAATTATGGACGGTAAGTAGCGTATTCGGTAGCGTAAATCATGAGAAATCAGAAGTTATATGACGCGATGTGCGTCGTATTTAAGGAAAAACCCAAAGTCATTAACAACGGGGAGGCTGCGATTTTGTCGCTACCTCCTCCTCTTGTCTCGTTTGTGCCGTGCATTACTCCGCTTTCCACCAGCCATATCTCTGGTGGTGAGCAGTACGCGGTCAATTGCCCGTTTTGTGGGGATACGAGGCATCGTCTTTACATTTCGCACATGTGGAATCAGATCATCGAGACTTCCAATCATGTGAAGTATCATTGTTCAAAGCACCTGATTCGGTGTTTCAATGAAGACTGTCAACGAAAGGAGGAAAACTTTAATCAACTTTGTGAAAGACTGATTCATGTAATGAAAAACCCGCAAGTCATCCGGCTGGCTGACGTGCAGACGGTGGAACTCCAGACAAATCTGACAACGATCAAAAATCAGGTGCCGTATCCGGAGCAGGCGATGTCGTTACGAGATCCGCGTGTTCCGCATCACGTTCTCCAATATCTGGAGAACCGTGGCTTTGATATTGATTACGTTGCCAGCTGGGGCGTACAGGTCGCATGGATTCCTTACCCGATTCAGGGAGAGGAAATTCCGATGAAGTACCCGATTCTGATTGTGCCTGTGTATCAGTACGGACATTATTGGTTCTGGCAGGGGCGACTTGTTCCGGTCGACGGTACAGAGCATGGAGACTTGGAGAGACGCGCTACCGGAGAATTTTATTCGAAGTATTATATTCCCCGTGGAGCGAAGAAGAACTGGGCGCTTTACAATCTCGACAACGCGGAGAAATTCAGTGAAGTCGCGATCGTAGAGGGAGTGACTGATGTTTGGAGAATAGGAGACAATGCGGTCGCAACTTTTGGGAAACAGTTGTCCCCGGCACAGAAGAAGACACTCCGTGACCGGTTCCGTGGGAAACGTCTGGTATTCGTACCGGATATGAATGATCCACAGACTGTGGCGATTGCGGAAGCGCAGCGCATCGAATTGCTGTCTTCCGGCAGCTTCAGTGCAGTGGAAATTTCTTGCATCGAGTCCGGGAAAGATCCCGGTAGTTTAAGAATTCCACAGGGACAAATATGGAATTATTTGAACAAGCACATTATTTCGCAGGGGAGACTTACGGGTATTCCTTTTGGAGACCAGGCCTTCCTGTAATGGTGTGTCAAGACCAATGGTGCGGTATTGACTCTGAAACCGAGCTGATCCAGAACAGACACAGCTGGCCTGATGTCGTAGTCGCTGGGTTCTGCTCGAAGGGGCATTGCCAGCTTGTCTGGTGGACAGACCTTCCTGTTTATCTACCACAATTTCTGGCGTTAAATCCGTACACGACATTGGTGTTTTTGAACCTGGCGTTTGATTTTAACGTGATGGGTCGGTCGATTCTTCTGGAGGAACTGAAGAAAGACAATCGCGTAATTGAACTTCAGGCGAATTATCGAATGAGCCGCATGGCGGAAAAAGGATGGTTCCCTGGTAAAAATACGTTGGAATCCATCACGAGAGAAACGCTGGGCGTTAATCTCGACAAGGAAAGCGGTGTGCGAACGTCTTATACCAGAGATATGATATGGACGGAACAGCACGCCGTGTATCTGGTCGAGGACTGCGCTGCTACTTATCGCTGCGGCAAGGTATACAGTGGCATGCCGACGCAGGACATTCAGGCAAGAGCTTCGTTCGTACTCGCTGAGATCGGATTCAACGGCATGCTCGTAGATCAGGATTTTCTGCGGGAGCAGGCGCATAAGATCTCTTCCGAAATGGAAGAACTCGCTGTCACGTTGAAGGGATTCGGATATCGGACAAAGTCTGAAGTCGATGATATGACACAGCGGGAACGCCTGATCCGTATCTGTAAGATGCTGTACGTCGACGAAGCAGAACAGCTTCTGCCGGCGGCAGAGGTAAAACAGATCGGACGATCTTGGTGGATGCTGGCGGCATCCTATGTTTATCAGGCGTTGAGCGCGCCCGGTACGACACCATCTGATATTCGAGAGATGATGCTGACGCTGTTGAATGTGTTGCGTAGTAAGCCGAAGATGAATAAGGCGAACCGCAAGTTCTTCGACGATGCGGCGACATATCTGCTTCGCGTACTGGAAAAGATCGACTGTGTGGAATGCATGGAGGGTCTTGGAGAGGCAAAAGCCAGCTCTTCTTATCCGTTCATTGTGCTGTTGGAAATCATGGCGCAGGAGTTCTCGTTGGGCAATACGTTGACCAGCATGGAAACCGTACACCAGAAGTTCCAGGAAGAGCATGAAGAGAACATGGGGTGGCTTCCGACCGCCGAGAAGAAGCTGTCTCCGACAAAATTCCTGCAGCAGCATTTGATCCAGTTGATGCAGCAGACGCCAGCGTTGGTTTTGCCGTATACCGATGCCAGCGCAGAGAACATCCAGGCATTTCTGAAGGACGAGAAGAAAACTGCGAAGAAAGAGGGTGTCGGCATTCGAGTGATCAGCCATCATCCGATTTATTCGCTGCAGTATTCGACCGCAGAGGAAGGTAAGCCTGCGCGGACTGTCGACATTAGACCGTTGGAAGTGTTTCAGCTGCAGTCTTGTGACATGTGGCGACTGTCTGATGTCAATATTGTAGATCCATTCTTAGAAGCGTATGTCGCGTACAAACATCGGGAGAAGATGCTCAGTACGTACATCACGGATAAGTACATCGAAGAGGACGGTCGCGTCCATCCCCGCTTCGATTTAATGAAGAGGACAGCGAGGACCGGTTGTAGTTCACCGAATCTTCAAAATTTGCCAAAAGAAAATGGTCTTCGTGAGATGTACATTGCACCGAAAGGCAAGGTGTTGTGTAGTTGTGACTGGAAGATGCCGTGGTCACGTAAAAGAAAGTGAATTGCTGGGAGTCCTAAACGTTTGTCCAGTTACGCAAGGTAATCAGCAGCCGATCAACCGGAGAGCTAAGGGACTCGTAGAGTCCTATGCGCCGGGGAAAAGGTTCAACGACTATCCTGTCAACGGTGAAAAGTTGACTTAACAGAATATTCTGTTAACCCGCAGGAGTAGGATGCAAGCGCATTCGAAGCGCTCTTACACCGGAAACGGTGTGAATGATATAGTCTGTTCGTGTGTCGAAAGACACAGTTGCTGAATAAGCAGCGTTTGCAGTAGCGACGTAAACGGAACAGAGTTGCTTTATTAAGGTCCGTTTCATGTATGATAATCGGAGACAAGGAGGATTTTATATGTATGGTTATGTGTATTGCATTAGCCATCCAACTGGTTATTACTACATTGGACGGCATATTTCGACTGTAATCGACACTAGATACAAAGGGAGTGGTTGCGCTTTAAAAGCTGCAATGCGTCAATATCACAGATCAGAGTGGAAAATTGAAGTATTGGCAACGGCGGAAACTTTGTATGAATTGAATAGGCTGGAATCGGAATTGATTGGAGATTTATATAAAACGGATCCGTATTGTTTGAACAAACGACGGGGAGGTTTGAATGGGTCTCGGCATACGAAGGAGGCGATTCAACATATGAAGGATGCGTTTGCGCAACAGCGAAAATCTCGAAATTTTAGATTTCATCAGAATTTTTCTGAAGAAGGTATTCAGCTATTACGCGAGATGCATACAGGAGATAAGAACTCAATGTATGGAAAGCATGGAGCAGATCATCCAAGTTCTGTTCCTGTTTATTGCGTTGAACTGAGTAAGAGATTTGAGTCGATCGCAGATGCGGAATTATCGACAGGAATACCGCGTCAGAATATCTGTAAAGTATGCAAGGGATTTCGAAAGACAGCTGGCGGGTATCATTGGAGATATGTAGTAGAATAGAGTAACTCAAGACGGCCAAGAAGAACTGGTAACTCTTGGCGCAACGTTGCTTTGGATGTACGGGAAGAGCCGGTTGGCGGATGCCGTCAATAAGGGTCTTGACCTGCATTCATTCTTCTCTCTGTTTCGAGAGGGTAAGGTCAATGACCTTGATCTCGATAACTTAGACGAAGAGACG
>ULXY01061701.1_pt1 | contig 36997 bp, 28 predicted proteins | sample 1961741 | NCBI WGS metagenome assembly ULXY01 (sample SAMEA4835851, study PRJEB28245) | human gut metagenome | biome: gut microbiome; material: fecal sample | place: Denmark | collected 2008
CCTCAAAGGAAATGCCAAATACAAGGCTTCCGAATTGGGAGTAGCCCGTAACCTGATGATTTCCAAACTTCCCCGAACCTGGCAAAAGCTCCACTACCGGGAGAGGCTTGCCGCTCAGGTCAATACCTCTCAAATCCATCGGCCGGAACCTATTCAAAGACCGGCAGCCGATATGGACTATACTCACTATCGTTCCGGCTCGGTGTCCTACACGCTTTCTTCCCATAACGGAACGGAACAGCGTTTCTATATCCCGGAGCGGGTACTTGACTATTTCAATGAAGAGTTCGACTACCGGGAGGTTGCCAACAGCAGCGAGCTGACCGACATAGCCGTTGCACTCTTTGTTGGTATGCTTGATACGCCAGCCATATCTGCCGGAGGTGGTGGCGGAGGTTCGCAAAGCGATCTCCCCTGGCGGGACAAGGACGATGACGACTTGCAATGGGCCCGCCGCTGTGCCCATGCTGCTACCCGCCTATTGGGCAAGAAACCGAGAACAGGATTAAGACGATAAAGTCATGGAACAAGCACACAAAAAGCGGCCGCCTTGTGCGACCGCTAATAGTCCGCCAGGATTGGCGGATATGGGGGAATTATTTTATAAATCTGGAAAATTAACACAAATCATCTTGGACTACAGCAGAAGTTTAGATGCTCAAAGGCAAATATCCCTATTTTGATTCAAAGAAAGAAGATGGGAAAAGTTCCTCTTGAAAGTCATTTTTGTCCGAAGAACTGCAAGTAGAATCATTTCCCGGACGATTATCTGTCGATGAATTTCTTTTATGTTTTGTAGTTCTAGCCTTTTTTTCTTCTTTTTGACGTTGCCTTTTATCCTCTACTTCTTCTTTAGTCATTGGTCTAATTGACGGATCATACTCTGGATACCTATCCTCTATGTACAGTTTTACAAGTCCCGCATGGGAAAGCGGCTGAGAAATATCTCTTACATCAGTATTGGTATTATAATCCAAGAAAACTAAATCATGATCAATTGACCTCTCTTTGATACGCTTTAAAATGTGTTGGACACGAGGCACATTATCAAGTACATATTTATAAGTAGGCAAATAGATTAACATTCTTGCGTCGAAGTAGTTCAAAAGTTCATTTCCAAATGCGCCTTTTAAGTGACCCTTAGGAGCCCCATATTTTCGTACTGTCCGTTTTAGATTCTGCATTGTGTCGTTACGGAAAGTATTAAAATCCACGCCATAAGTCTCAAACACCTTCAATCCTTGCCAAACAGCCTCTACACAGGTTGCCGTTAATCCTTCCGTAAATGGAATTGGGATATTTCCATGCGGATAAAATGGGCTAAGGACTTTAGCATATTCAGATTTAGAAGTCAAATCGAGAATATCAGCATTAGGAAATTCTTTCTTGATGCTTTCATCCTTTCTTTTTTTATTAACGACATATATCATAATTAACGAATTATTGGATTGTCAATATTGAGGATGTATTCTAACGGAATACAGGTTTTCACCATTACTTCAGCTTGATGAGGGCCGAACATTGCAGAACTTTTGTTCAAATAATGCTGTTTAACAGCATTGAAATCTATCGAATTAAAAGTCTCGATATCATCTCCATGGCGATGATTATGAGCAGTAGCATTAATGTCTGAGAACAATGTATCTTTGGCCCATGCAACATCAACTTTAATCTTAAGAAGCACCAGATTGTAGCCCGCGCATTTCAATCGCCACATCATTGGATGATCGTCGCAAAAACTTAACCTCACATAATCCTCCAATCCAAAATTCTGATCATTTGCTTTCGAATCAAGATTTCCTCCCTGTTTTGGGATTGATATATCGTGTTCTTCCAAATACTTCCAAGAATACAATCCACCATTTTTTATAATTGATTCAAGGTTTGCTCTATCGGTAAAGTGATACAAGCAAGTAATGTTGTTTTGTGCTAGAGTTTGCTTGATATGAGAGGCGAACGATTTTTTGATCGATAGTGCATTGACAAAAGCATTACCAGCTTGCGATGACCTTGAAATGAGTGACTGTACCCACTCCTCATGCCATCGTTTATATTCTGATATTCTCTTTTCCTTGAAGCGAAGCGCTTCTGAAACCGAATAACACAGTTTATCTTTAATAAACCATATACACTCAGCAAGTTCTGATTCGCCCAGGACAAAATAGGATTCCCGATATAATTTTAAAAGCTGATTAGCAAGATCTTCACTTCTAATGTTTCCTCTTTCGATAAGTTCACCGAAAGTCGCATCTTCAATATCCACATAGCCACCAGTATCATTCGGAATCAAAGAGCCATAACGATACATCTTCATCGCATCTTTGAAGCATTCCTCAAATATGATTGATAAACCATATCGGTCAGCAATACTTGATGCCGTTGCCTTATCTGCGATGTATTGAATGTCTGGGTTAATGCCAATACCAAATATCACACTGAATTCTGTGCGATAATCATATACTAAATTAGCTCTGATCGACAAAAAATTCAATTTATTAATCAGGCCTGCCGGAATATGCTCACCATCCCACTTACCATGTGACGCAATGTCTTCGTCACACATATATATTGCCCTTGAAATATACAGATATGCTAGTTGCAATAATCGGTATTTCGAGTCAGGAATAATATAATCCAATGCATCCATCCCTGCTCGTCCGAGAAGGTACTGCATCATATGTATTCCTTCAGCGCAACTGTATAGCGCCGTAGGATTATCCCAATAGATATTTGGATAACTGAAGACATACGAGAGAACCTTTTGCAAAAAAGGAAGCCCTATGTCATACTGTTTTGCATTAATGAAAGCAGATGCAATCTCCATATTAACATATGGATGATAGTGCGAAATATATTTTTCAACTAACGGAGAGAAGTCAACCTTTTGATATGCAATCTTTTCGGTTATTGTCCGATAATGCTGTACATCTGCTTTCTTAAAAAGATACTCTGGTTTTTTGTCACCGTATGCCTCATTATGGAATGTACAAATAATTGACGCATCGTCAATGCATTTGGTTTTATTAATCGAATGAATTCCGAGATGGGATTGTTCAATAAATTCTGAAAACTTTTCCTTGGCTATCTGGATAGATATTCTTAAATCATCGGAGTAATAATACTGCTGACTTGCAAACTGCGCATATTCGTTCAGAAGAATATCCAGACGTTGTATGTCCGGATGTTCCTCAATAAAGTCATCCATCTCCGGAAAAGATAAAATAAAATCCGCGAGTCTTTGATATTCTTCTTTATCTAACATTACATTATTTTAATGCCTTTGTTTTCTAAGAATCTCTCAGTGATTAATTCTGCGAACATTCTTTTTGTTGAACCATAATCAAGCTTAGCAGTCATTTCAACTTGAAAATTTGTCAGCCTTTCAATAGCCTTTGCCTCTGTTTCACCGGCTTGACGCATTGCGATAAAATACAACACCATCTTATCATTCAACAAATGATGCAAATATGATTTCTCCATCATATCTAAGTTCTTTCTGCTTTTTTCCGCATCGGTGGCAACTTCTTCCATAAACTGATAGCAACAGTTACCAACCCATTTTCCCGGATTGTTCTGTAACCAATTCAGCAAATTGGAATTTACTTTTTCCACAGCCAGTGTGCCATATCGCTTTACTACATAGACGACAGATTCTTGAAAAGATGAGAACTTCGGCATCATTCCTGATTCAAATTCATCCCATACCATATTTGTAGTGTATGCTCGATACATAATGTTAATTAGTATCTTGTGAGGGTATTCTTTAGAATTGTAACGATTGCGCCAAGTTTGAATTTTTGAAACGCCTTCTGCAAAATCATTAGATAAATCAATCATAATTGTCGTATTTATTAGTTATTATATCCTACCATAACAACATCGTCTATATCAGGGAAATGCTCTGTTAACTCGCACCCATTTATTGACGCTCTAGTCCAGAGTTTATTAGCTTCAACGATATTTCCGAGTGCCTTTTCAGACAAAGCCTGAAAAGCGAACGAATCTCCAGAATGTGGTTTGATTATTTGGATTTTCTTACAAGTTGCGATTGTATCCTCATACATTTGAGCATAAAATTGGCTCAACATCAAATTAAAATACATTCGATAATCGTCAGCATCCAGTTCAGGAAAGAAGCCATAGCCCTTCATCGAAAAATATTCAGCGAATAACTTTGCGGCGAAAGAAAAATTCTTTTTCTGATATGCTTGTACTGCAGTCCAAGCCTTTACCTTAATTTCAAATTCGCTGTGACGTGGTCGTCCAAATAATGAATCAAAAATACCCATCGTGTTATTTTCTCATGTAAGTTATTTCCAGTTTCTGAGCCTATAACAATATGTACAAATAATGCATGCCTTCCCCATAAGCGCCACCGCCACCACCTGTGGCATTAGCCATCTTTTCGTTGTACTTAGGATCGGTTTTATACAGATTAACAAAATCTCTTTCAAGTGATCTCACATACGATTCTGAAGTAGTGCGGTATAAGAGTATCATTCGCTCATGGTTGCGCCATTCATGTTCAATACTTCTTCGATATGGCCGGTTTGTTATCCCGATATAAAACCATTCATTTTTAGTGATATAATTGCTTACAGAGCATTTTAGCCGCATCATCAATCCTGCAGTTAAATGTCCGTGTCTACAACGATTTTCCGGAATAACGTGGTCCTTCATATTGAGAATGTATTATTGGATGCTGAGATACTTAAACAACCCCGTGATTATACTTTTTTCTGCAGAGGACAAGTTACTTCCTTTCATCTCAGCCAACTGGATTTTAAACTTATCTTTTCCCATGTTGCAAATTCTCATGGGATCATCTATGTATTCAGGATGTTGGGACCGTAAAAGTGCCTCTATCGCATCAAGAGCATGAAGACGACGTTCTGGCTGTTTTAAGTATGTCTTTGCCAGATGATCTTTAATATATGATTCCTTTATAATTTGCCAAGTCATAGAATTGGTATTATAATTTTGATAATGACTCTACTATTGAAATGATTTCATCTTCAGAATTATATTTTCCAAGTGAAATCCTCACTGTTGATTGTGCAATGTCATCAGGTAGACCGATAGCCTTCAAGACGTGCGAGACAACAGTATCCTTGCTGTTACAAGCAGAACCAGTTGAAATACATATTCCTTGGAGGTCAAGTCTGTGAAGTATTGATTCTCCCGAGTGACCAGGGAAAGACAAACTAATGTTACCTGGAACATGATTATCAGCACCGTTACGCTGATAAATGATATCTGATTCATCAAGCAAACGCAAAAGCAGACTTTCAAGGTGCTGAATATTAGATTGATTCTTTTCAAGAGATTCAATATTTTCCCTTAACGCTACCGCCATGCCGACAATCGAAGCTACATTTTCAGTCCCTGAACGTAATCCATACTCTTGACCACCGCCACTTATGTATGGCGACATATCGATACCTTTTCGGACATATAAGAAACCAATGCCTTTGGGGCCATTAAATTTGTGTGCCGATGCAGATAGCATATCAACGCCCAAATCATGGACATCAATCCTTATGTGACCAACGGCTTGCACGGCATCAGTATGAAACAAAGCACCTTTCGAGTGTGCAACTTCGCAAAGATCCTTTATCGGTTGAATTGACCCTATTTCATTATTGGCCATCATTATTGACACCAAAGTCTCAGATCTGCCAATATTTTGGGCAAGATTGGTTACAGATACAAGGCCGTCATGGTCAACTGGAAGGTAAGCTACACTTACACCTCCTTGTTCAGCCTTTTGGCATGGGTGCAATACAGCGTGATGTTCAATTGAGGATGTTACAATGTCATATCCTCGTTCTATTGCTTCATGAATAGCCCAGTTGTCACTTTCCGTACCACATGAAGTAAAGAAGATTTCTTCAGGAGACGCGCCTATACATTCTGCTATAATCTGACGAGATTCTTTGAGTGCGTTTTTTGGCCGTTTAGCAAATGTATATAATTGTGAAGGATTTGCATATTCTTTATACAAATAACTAATCATTGCCTCCAGAGCCTGAGGGCTTAATTTTGATGTTGCCGCATTATCTGCATATATGAATCTCTTCATAATTATCTCTATGAAAATAGTTTACAACCTTCTTCTTTAAATTCTTCAATTTTATCGAAAATATCCTGGACGTCACAGCCAAGATAATCAGCCAGACAATTGATGCAATAGAACGTTTTGATATCTTCACCTATCAACTTCTTATTGATGCCAATAGTGTCCTTATCAATAATTTCTTCTCCGCAAGCGATACAATTAATTTTCTTCATTATCAAATCCTTTTACTGAGAACTGCGGCATATCCTTGCCTTTATATTGACTATCAAGCATTCCAAGTTGTCTAAGAATAATCTCTCTCATCTTCTTTGCAGGTCTCAAGCAGTATTGCTGGAACTCTCTAATATTGACGTCGGAGACTGAGCGCACATTCGGAAACAATAATTTCATGAAAGCTGTAGCCAAACGCTTCACAGCTTCAGTATGACGAGTATCTGCATTATCCGGATATTCAACGATTCTATCTACAATTGCACGATAAGAAGCATCATCACGCAGCAAATGCATAATCGTTGTAAAATACTCTGAGTTTAAAGCCCAGCCTTTAATTTTCAGTCCTTCATTCATACGAGGGATATCCCATCCTTTGATGAAGCCATGGATTCTATCGATTAAGGCACTGGTCTTGAAAACAGAAGGCAGCCCATCAAACATATTCTGCCACTCATCCATCTTTTCTTGATCGATGTTTCCAAGCATTACGAAACCCGCATCAGCCACATCATTCTTATCCCCAATTTTCACGGTACCTTGTTCCATATAACCTTGGAGAGTTTGGGTCATTTCATTGGGATTGTCAAACTCCACCTTCTGTATTTCATCAAATGCGATATAATCGTGGAAGAACACCAATCCGTCTTCTCTACGACCTAAGTCATAAAACAATTTAGCTCGAGTCATCTTGCCTGCAGACAAATATCCATATCTGCTGATTCCTCCAAACAGATACGATTTACCGGTCCCCTTTGGCGCTAGCTCAATTATATTTACCCTTTTTTCGACGAAAGGAAGCAGTCTAGAAATCATCGCCATTTTCTGATGCTCGTCTTCATATCCAGCCGCATTATAATCCATAGCGCCGAGGATTATGTCTATCCACTCATGGACATTGAACTCTTTTCGGACATCCTTGAAGAACTCAAGATCAATCTCGTACGGGCAAAAATTCTGGAAACTGATTAGTTTTATTTTACCTGTAGTATGCGAGTCCTTATCTGGGTAACGATAACCAAGTTCAACTACACCCCAAGTTTCGTTGGCTTTGAGCAATTCATCACGACACCTATCCCATACTTCCGGTTCAATAATAGTATCCTTGTTAGATAGAGCAAAATCAGGCAACGCGAATGTCACCTCCTGATTATGAACACTAATATCAATGGATACTCGCGTGAGCATTTTCACATGCTCTCCTTCAAGAACAATTCTGTCTTTAATTCCCTTCCAGTCACCTTTTGATGGGATATATGAATGGATGAAGTTCGTTATTTCTTCTACATCGAATTTTCCTTCGTCGTCTTCAAACATTTTAAGCAGCCAGTCACGCAGAAATGAAGGCAACTTTAGAGCCCTAAAGAAATTGCTTTCCTTAAGGTCCTTATAGACGACCATATCCTCAAAATATTGTCTTAGTTTTTCTTCCATAGTCTTTCTGAATTAAAAAAACTTTCTTTCTGTAGCACCTTCTTTCTTTACCTCGAAAGAAAGTCCACGTTTAATAACATTCCCATTCACATGAACTTCGAAGTCATAATTACCGACTTTCTTGATATCCGGAAGAGGAATCTTATAATAGAATTTTGACTCAGTCTTTTCAGCCTGATAAATCTTTCCACCGATAGCGATTGCCACATTTTCAGAATCTTCTGCAACAAACAATCTCAACTCTGCCTTTTTCTTAAAACTTACTGTTACAACCTTGCTATCTGCACATACACTGCACTCAATGGCTTTTCCGACTTTTGTTATTTCAACGATAGGAACAGCCACTTCTTCTAAAGACGCACCACCATGCACTTCAACATTAGCTTTTCTCCCACCTTTAAATCGATCATAATTGGCAAGACACCAAAAACCATTTTCTTCAGTTGCGCAATCCGGCTTCACTGAAACATCTGCCTTAGGACAGCATCTGCCAGAATGAAGACCCTTTTCAGACACTTCAAGAGATGTCTCAGATTCATTAATAACTGCTAGCCGACTTGCACCGTGATCTGATACCATTATGACTTTGTCAATTCCTCCAGACACCAGTTCTGTCTCAATCTTTTCAACCCATGAAGAAATCAATCTAAGTTCCTCTACAATATGAATTGGGGACTTAGTATTTTCGTAGTTATAATTCTTTTGGCCAGAATGTTTAACCTCATCAAGTTCTTTAGTATCGACAAGCTTGCATCCAACCTTTGTAAATGATTCTACAAAGCCTTTATTTACGGAAGTGATTGAAGGAAGATCACAACGGCCAATATTCACGTTGATTGCCAAGCCTTTCTCAAAACATTTTGCCTGTAAGAAGCTTAAGTATTCTACACCGAATGCATCAACAAAGTACAAGACTGATTTTGACTTATCAATTTTATCAATGAAAAGGTCTCTTGGGCTCAATTCTTTGTTATACTCTCTTGATGTTGCCTGTTCCTGAACTTTCAGCATAAAGCTTTCGCTTATGCAATTAGTCACCTTACAGAACTTGTAATCATCAAAGTAATAATCAATTAGACGAATACCAGATTTATAAGACTGTAAATAGTAGTACAAATCAGGATAAACCCCACTTAAAATATCCATCAACCCCTGACGAGAGTATGAGTCTCTATAGCTATTGATTACTTCAATGATTTGCTCTTTCTCAAGCTGGGTCAAATCCGTTAAATAATAAATCGCTTTATCCTTCTTATCTGTAAGTTTTTTAAGGTAATTAGCCAAAAGAGGATTATATCCTGTTATCCCTTTAAGAATTTTTTTTCTTTGATCGTATACTTGACCAAATATGCTAGTCTGACAATCAAACCGGAGTAATGAATCAAAAAGACCAGCGACAAACTCATCAAAGGTAGCCGCCTCGCTCAAGACTTCGGTCAAATACTTATTGCCCTTTGCGCCATGTTTCCTCAAAGCGATAAAATATGCCCACTGTTTATTGACGTCAAATGATGAAAAATGTTCAATTGTTGGAAGCAAATTTTCAATGCCGCCAAACTCATAATCCAAAAATTCAGCCCATCCACCACGTTCATTTAATGACCGAAGAAGGTACTTCCATTGTTTTTCAGTACCGCTTTCTTGTCCTAGATCTTTAAATCCGTCATAAGTATGAATAAGTGCGCTATATGAAGAATCAATTTCCTCTATAGAAATTAGTGAATCTGGAAAATCTTTTTTCGATTTTGTGGTTTTAACACAAATTACAGGATATTGATCAATTGCTTCATATAACTTGGGCATTTGGCTAATGCCGCGAACACTTGCAGCGACCTTGTAATCGATGCTCTCTCTCACAAAAATCACTTTGGGGGCAATAGAATACTGTCCTGATGCTACAACAATTCGAGAAGACTCCATCAATCTCGGATCTCCGTATTCTAGATAATCCTTGCACTGAAAAGTAAGAATGACAAGTTTATTTGCCACCGTCATATCCAGCATACGCCTTAGTTCCTTCTTTACCGTCAGTTCTCCTTGCAATTTTAGATGAGTAGACAAGCCCAGAAGGAATGTTGGTTTCGCTGAATTAATCAGCTCATGTTGCATTTTATCAATCTGCGGAGTCTCATTATCCTGGCAATAATGAGAAGACCTAATCAATTGATTAGAAGCCACATTATAGTGTGTCACTAGCTCCTCAAGCATCATAGGATCAGGCACATCTACAATTATTGGTGTGCTTTTATCCGATGCAAGATAAAAGTCAATTATTGAATATAGTCTATCCATTAATTCTGCTACTTCTTGTTGTTTATTATCTCGACTCCAACAGCCATATTATTTTTAATTAGATCCTTAAGATATGCTTTCACCAAATCAGCATCCATCGAATCAATTTTATTGAATGCCGCCTGATAGCCACCTGTAACATATTTATGTTGAGCCAACTCATCAAGTTTATTATCGACCGCAGAAGAGCCGTTCCAATAATATGGCTCGTCAGTAATATGGTCACGCAAATATTGTTTTACTGATTGGATATCACTGAGCATTGCCGCTCTTGATTTCTTGATAATCTTATCTGCAAAAGCCTTATCCCGCAAAGACGCATCTGACAAGACATCCCAGAAAGAAACGTTTTCCAAAAACGACAAGGCTTTCTCAATAGCCTTTTGATCAGGATTACTACTATTGATAGTAGAGAAAACCTTTCTACACTCTTCTTCATCTTCAGGTTTCATCATGACCATTATTGGCATTAAATACTGCCTTGACCAAACCAATGGAGATGCTGTTCCTGTCTTTTCTTGCCACAAAGATTTGAGTTTCTGAGAGCCAAGGTTCTTTTTATAATTATTAACCAAATTGTCAAGTGACGGTTCATACTCGGTCTTATCCTTTGTAAAACTGTTTGTGTGAACTTTTAAGAATATAGAATCGATGTCACTATCAGTTAGCCCAGATAAATAGAAAGAGCAGACTTTCTTAAACACAGGCAGCTGAGCACCATAGAATTGTTTGAAATCCGCACCATAGTTCCTAATGCTATTCAAGAACTCTTCTTTCTGTAAATCTTGTATCTTTCCATTGATACAAAGTTTATACAACTGTGACATCAATGTATCCAATTCGCCAATAACCGGCTGAATTAATACATACGGCAATCTGATATTTCTACATTTATCTATCCAAGACCCCAAAGTTTTCTTATATGTAGATTGTGTATCAACCACTTTGTTGCTTTCTGAGATAATCTTGTATTCACAGATTAGATCTTCAATACGCTGGTTAACCGTTTCTTTCTTCCATACCCAATTAGCAGCATCGGCATCAAATTTTGCTCGCAAAGCATTAATGTATTGTCCGCCGTCATTAATCTCCTTTGCTAGTTGCAACAACTCGCCACCATTATATGTTTTCAAATAAGCCTCCATACCCTTAGTACAGAGCTCCTTGGTAAATAACCCAGACAGATCTGCTGCTGCATCCGGACACTCAATACATTTCTTTCCGATAGCGGCGGCAATATCATTATCAGTTTGTCCTGATTCCGCAACATTATTGGCAATGCCAAAATATAAGTTGATTAAGTCTGATATGTCCTTAGAGTCAGTTTCCAAGTCTTGATCCCCAAGAATGGATAACAATGTCCAGATTGGGAAAGACAGTTCCTTCATTTTATTTCTTATCCTCTCTCTTGCACTTTCTACAGAAGAGCATAATGTTTTATTTATCCCAAAGGCAATAGAAGTAGCAGAAATAAATGACTTCTCCTCTTCTGTCATGGCAACGATATATTCATCTTTGTACCTTGGCATAGGAGTAATATCATTTTTAATTACTCGCTCAACCATATCTTTAAACCTTTGCAGAGAAAGTTCATCGCTTACAGTTCCATCACTCCATGTGTACTTCTCACTGAGTATTTGTTCTTTAAGCAAGAAACCCATAATAAAGGCTGATAAGTTGCACGGCATAAAGCCAAACGGTGCATCTTTCAAAAAAGAGTATATTTCATAAATTGAAATGCGACCATTTTTCTCAATAATCTCATCGAAATATTTATCAAGATTAATCTTTATTCTTGATATGACCAGAGATGGTTGACTCTCCCAATAATTATCGACAAGCCAGGCGCCATTTAGAGCAGTTTCCAGCTTTGTCGTAGGGTTGGAAGATCTATATGTTCCTTCTACCTTCTGAGTTAATCCGCAGCCGACACCTTGTTTCAAACCTACAGACTTCCACATGTTATCAATAACATTAAAGCACTCCAAACCGAGTTTGAATCGCTTTGCGTTTATTGTCGACAATACAGAGATCATAGCTTCTGAATTTCCAGCATACTCACCATCTGGCTCAGCATTACTATACACTACATATTGGCCGCCTCTAATTTTATCTTTCCACTGACTAAGGACTTTCATCGCATACTGAGCGTACTGAGTAGACTGGCCATTATCTTTACCTTGCAGGTAATATGCGGTTGCTTTATTTTCCACCCATTCAGCGAAAGCATCAGTACCTAAAGGTGTTTTCCCACAATCAATAAAAACAACAGGACAAGTCGGATTTTCAACAAAGCGTTCCTTTATTTTCTTTGAAATGGCACTGCTCTCATTCGAATCCTTTGCAAACGTAGCAACCACATATATTCTTTTGTCGTCACTATCAGCAAATGAGGACGCCTTTTTCGCAATCATTTCAAAATCATTGATGCTTGCATAATCCAACTTGCAACGCAGTCTCAAGGCAGCAGTCAATTCAATACTTTCACCAACAGATCCTTCCTGGATTAAAGTTGATGTTGACTTCGTTTCAAATTGCTTCTTCGAATTTTCAATTTGGCCGGCATCCATAGTACCAGTCAGAATTGAATAGCTTACTTTATCTTTGCCTTGCGGCTTTTTATAAAGAATACCATCGCGAACCAATTTTTCAGCACACTTAGAGGCCTCACCGGACTCCATATCCGATCCCTCAAAAGCGTTGTTCAAGTTCTTTTCATTCGGAATGAACAAATCAACTGAATCATCCACCTCCAAAGACATTGCTTGCATCAAAAGTATGGCCTTTAAAATTCGGCGTTCGTCTGCACTTAACTTCGTTTGAAGTCTCGGATAATAATCCAAAATAATTCTAATTTTCGGTGCTAGGCTTTCTTTGCCCATATCATAGAAAAAGCTCCATAGCATATCTATCGTCAACAAAGGATTATCATCGTACGGACCGAAATTATCAATATACCATTGGAATCCTTTAATTTCCTCCCCTCGATCATTCTTGATGAAGTCAAACATACTACGTTGATTTGAATCAAAAGAAGTCGCAATATGTTTCAAAAGCACCGCCGTATATGGATGTATTGGAAGTATTCCCGCCAAGTCTTTATCATCAATCTTGGCCATCTTCTTTACAATATCCCTCGAATCATGGGTTCTGTCTGTCAAATCAAGAATAATATCCTGCCATTCTTTCATTAGTAAAGGATCACTTTCCTTTTTTCGCATGGCTGCCCCCATCAGCCTGAATGCCATATTTTCAGGCAACTCTATACTACAATATGGGCGTACGAATCGTCCAATAATTTTAGTTTTTTCTTTGTCAGAATCTGAAATCAGTGCCTCACTTTGATGTGAAACAGGAATAAAACAGAACGGATAAGTTTCGCTGATTTCCAAAATTTCTTGATATCCTGTCAATCTATGCTGATTATTCTTGAAATACTCAGAGAACTCATCCCAAATGAATACTAGTGCATGCAAATGATTTTTGTCAATCACTTCTTTGATCCAAGCAACCATATTTTCTTTTGTCAGATATAGTGCTCGAATATTCTTATCATTAGCCAATTTGAAGATTTTTCCCATCAAAGTAGCTAATGGTTCATCTTCATACTCATCAAGATGTTTTATGATATCATCAACACTCTCTCCTCCAAATAAAGCTGAATAGCTACCCTTTACATATACCTCAAAACTTCGCTTGTTTTCTTCTTCAGAAAGGTAATTAATAACAGCTGATCGCAAAGCACCAGTTGCTTTATTGTCAATCCCGGCTTCTTCAAGAGCTGTTTCAATACTCTCTTGCATTGCCAAAAACAAGTCATTATCACTTAATATTGATGAAGATCCATAACGATGAACTGTTACGATCTTACCTTGCTTCTTTATTCCCAAAAACTTGTTGAGCAAATCATTATCTAAGCCGAACTGTTCAAAATATTCTTTTGTGTCTTCTTCACTTGCATCAAGCAAGCGTTTCAATGTCAAGACAGCATGTGACTTTCCTGTTCCATATGCACCTTCTACCCAAACGTTTAACTTTTGTTTCCTCGAAAGCACACTGACCACATCACGAACTAATTTGACAAAAGTTTCATGAGGATAAAACTTCTTCCATAAATCAGGATTCTTTTTTATCACATCAGCATTGACCGCTGGGAAATATGTCGGGTCAATATCAAAATAATTACGATAAGTACTCATAGCTGCCTATTTAAACAAGTTAAGTACATCACTTGAAGATTTATCCTCTCGCAATGTAATATTATCAAGATCATGAGTGAAAGATGCAGAAATGAAATCAGGATGATTAATTGACAAACCTTTCAAGATACTGGTCATGGTTTCTCTATCAAGACCAAAAATTTGTGAAGGCGAAATGCCATCTCTGTCCAAATCTTCATCCATCAAACTTGACAGTGTAAATTGATAATAGTTACCGCATGCCTCTGCAAATTTATACAAACTGTACAGTATTACTTTTGGATCTGGAGACTGCCATGCAATTCTTGTAAAGCAAGTACCACCATATTCCTTTCCAGCTTTTGCACTTGAGCCAAAACCGACTTCAGATAACGGCAATTGTGATATTCTTTTCAAGGCACTCGGGATCGATTTCAATGCGCTGGCGCTGACTGTGTCAATATCTGATAGTTTGTTGATAATCGCATTTTGCGTAATAGTGGTTTGGAAATCAAATGAACAAACAAACCAACCAACCTCAGGAGTATAACTTAGGTTAACTAGCATAATTGCCCATACCGACAAATCATCTAAATTAGATTCACGAAGCATACCCCCAAGTGGTGTTTCAATATCACCATCAATTATTCCCGAATCACGGAGGAAACGGTTAAACATTGGTATCTGATTATTGCCCAATGTATGCTCAGCCTTAAATCTATTGCCAAGCTTAACATACTGCTGGAACCACTCGATTTTCGGAGCATGTGCAGCATAACAGTCTAATGATTTTGATTTGTTCATATTTCCTAAGCCTTTCGATAACCATAATGATTTATATACATAGCATCCAGTATCAATATCCAAACATTGTCCGCAGCGTTTACATGAATTACTAACGATAACATTGCCTTCACTATCAAATGACAAGTTACCAAATTTGCAATTCGCCTCGCATACCTTACAACCGACACAATAATGACATTTTCTGAACACCTTCCTTATATTCTTAAGGAATAAAATATTTGAAGTGGTAGATTCATTCGACGTAGATACTCGAATGTAGCTATCTTCAAGAAATAACAAGAGCAGTTCATGGCTGGTTCCTTGGCAATCAATAGTGATCTTGCTGTTGTCGTCACTATATATCACCTTACCTAATGTTTTAAGCCATTGTTTATAAGCATCCCCTCTATTCTTAAAAGTTATTAGGAGGCTATTCCCGACCACTGATTCATCATAATCCTTAGGCGAAATAGAAATGTCTCGTCCATTTTTTCTGGCTTTCCAACCATTATTTTCCACATAACTTATCTGCTTATCTGAATTCTTTTGTTCACTAGTATTGAGTTCAAAGATAATGTCAGTAAGAGCCTTTGTTTCTTCTGGATAGCATCGATAATTGAGGTAGTCATTCCTATTAGTCGACATAGGACATACTAAACAACCAGCTCTTGTATTACCTCGTTTATATGCAGTGTTCAAACGCAACCCATTCATATAGATATACAAATAAACCTCAGCCGAATTCCATTGAAGAATTGGATTGCAACTCCATTGTCCCCTATGCTTCATTCCATAAGACACATAGTCATAACCGCTTCGTCTCACACTCTCATCAGCACGGACACCAACAAAAGCCATCTCCGTAAAATTGTCTTTTTTTAAGATGTCTTTAAGTAAAAGTAGCTGTGGTGTAGTTTTGTGAACGCTACAACACCATCTAATCGTTGAAGTAGGAGGACCAAACATTCTCCATGAATCTGCTGGCTTCAAATGTGATTTTGCAATATAAAAGCTAATACCCATCTGCTCACACTTAGCTTTCGCATCTTCAACCATGGCATATGTATCCGGGAACTCCATACCAGTATCACCAAATACGACAACAAAGTCAGTATGCGGTAATGCTCGTTGTACAATATCTAATGTTACCTCACTGTCTTTTCCCCCGCTAAATGAAACATGGAAAATATCAACCTTATCCCTATGCTCGACGTAAGTATTATAGACCTTTTTTATTGTTTCTGCCACCAAGCCATCCATTATCTCTTGATTTTTGATGAGCATTCGGTCAACATCTACAAATCTCAGCTCGCCATTCCCAGGCTCAGGATCATCAAAGATAATAATATGGGGTGCAGTAAAAAAAGCACCGCCCTTTGTTTGAGCGACCAATTTACCTCTGTAGTAATAGTTATTTGCCTCGGCCCACATATACGGTGCGGAATCATCTTTTGCATATTTCCAGAACCTGTCAAAGCCAAGAATATCTAGCTCCTGATAGTAGACAGGTCTAGGCTCCTTGCTAAATTGCAAAGGAGAACTATTAAGCAGAAGACCGCCTGTTTCAGAATCCCAAGTATATGAATACATAATTATATCTTCTTCCTATTTCTAATTATTGCTGCTTTATCCAACAACGAAATTTTACTCAAAAAATCAGAACGTCTACGAGCAATATATCCCTTTTCCTGAAGATAATCTAACACATCGTTTTCGTTCAAAGGCACTTTGCTGTTCGCAACTGCATCAATCAATATCTCATCATAATCAGAAAATGCCGAAGTCCTTTTCACAATAGCCCCAATCGTGTTGTCCTTATTGTACCTACTATGCATTAACTTAAACTGCTTGCTATACTGAGCCACAAAACTCTCCAACAAGTAGTTGTTCCATCTATACGAACAATACGGGAATGCTACAAATGTGTTGATATCAAGGATAGTGACATATTCACCAGAACAATAATTCGCGATGGCCGCATCAGTTGCTGGAACATCGAAAACTATATTATCCTTTGAGACAAATTTTGATTCTGAAACTCGAACACAATAACGAGAAATCGCATCAAAATTTATAAGCGTTCCTAAGTCGTCCGCAAGCTGATTTACTTCTTCTGTTGTAAACGTCGCTTTGCTTTTACAAAAATCTTCAAATACTTGATTGGTATCCAAACGAGAATGCATCGAACTGATCAAGTTGTTATAAAACGAGAATTCCCCCTCATACAGATTTGAAACGACATTGCGAAAACCAATAATTCCATACTCAGTATTATCTGACAATACTGAAGGATATTTGATTTGAACGCTTCTAGCCAATTCTGAAGTAGTGAGATATCCCGTAGACTGTATTGACAACTGAATTATTTCTCTAATGCCATTCTTTTCTATATCGTTGATTCTATAATTATCAATGTGAAAACGATATCCTCTACCACATGAAATCAAGGTGCGATTATTCCTTACAACACACCTTACAACATAATCTTTGGGCATATAATGGAAGGCGTTGAGAATTTCATTTTCCGTCACAATTCCACCTTGCATTCGTACAAAGTCAATAATATCTTGATCTTGATTGACTGATACTGAATTGGTTTTTGAAATATAGAAAGTTCCATACGACCAACCATACACATCATAGTACTGTAAATATGCCTTCAGTGTTTCCTTGTCAAAGATTTGAGAGTCAACGATATCTTCCGAAAATTTATCCAGTATCGCATCATAATAGATGTAATCACTTGACTCAAAATGGCTCACTATGTATAACTGAATTTTATCCCTAACGTCAGTAGCAAGCATAAATTCCGGTAAATAAACCTTATTCTCATGCTGAATACCAAGCATCGGAATCATCATGCTAAGCTGCAGTGTCGCAGGGAACTCTGATGAATACTGTTTTTCGTAAAATTGTTTAAACCGACGTTCTTCAATTGTTGAATTCAGCCTGAATCCTCTAGAAAAATATGAGCGCAGCACACAAACAACTTTCTTAGACATAGAGCCATCCCGATCACTATCAGATTGCTGTACGTACACAACATTATCTTTAGATCCGTCTTCCAATATCTGGCAAGCACTCTCAGTATTCATTTGATAATCATCTACCTGTCCTGACACGATAGGATATATCTTCTGTGCAAGATTGAGTTTCATGTCAAAAGAAGGTCTATCCTCAGTGAATAGAGACGCCATCCTGGAAAATAAAGCACTACCCCCGGGTAGCCCAATTTCGCCATTTGTCATAATATATTGCATCGCCGACAGTTGCAATGCAATACCGTTTTCGTTGCGATACGTTTCACTAATCTCCACACCTTGACTAAGCATACGTCCCCTAAGTCTGCTGGAGAGTTCTGGAATTACGTCTGATTTTGATGCCTCTCCAGAGATCACCTTATTGCAAGCTTCCACGAGGAGAACTGCTTCATACTCGTTCCAAGGAATATTGATTGTTGCCGCCATTATTTCTCAATTGTAGATTTTAGTAATGAAAACACTTCGACTTTGAGAAGACGAGCAATTTCGTACAATTGTTCTACCGAAGGTTGGGCTTTATTTGATACCCAACGTGAAACCGTAGTTTCAGATTTCCCCATCTGTTCTGCAAGCCATTTGCTTGTCAAGTGTTGCTCTGCAAGTTCTGCCTTAATACGATTGTAGTTAAATTCGGCCATTTTCAATAATGATTTGACAAAGGGTTAAATATAGCAAAATATTTTGTAAAAATATCATATTCTGATAATAAATATAAATAATCTTTGAAATCACAGCAAGAAGTTGCACACTGGACAAGCCCTTGACACTAAAAATTACTTATCAAATAGAATCCAAGTAACTGCTTTTACCGGGACTCTGAAAAGTAAAATTAGAGATAGGAAAATGTTCGATTATTTACTTGTCACCGGCAATTACCGAGTTTTTCTCGGTAATTGAATCTTTGTTTAGTGCTCCGGATTCAATTTTGCAATAATAAGCTAAAGCTATCTGCATAGGATTTGCTCTGCTATGCAGATTCTTTCCAGATAAACAGTCCCTAATCCATCCATATTTGAGCAAGTTGTATTATATTTGCAACGCAGTCCCGGTCGTTCCTCTCCCAGCTGACAGTTACTGGTGATGAATCCGGGTTTTTATTTTTGCATACATGGCACTTTTTTGTTGCTCAAGTGTCTGTTTCGTGGTCATTAGTATATCTTGAATCCTAATTCATCATTAAGCCCTGAATATAATTTATCCATCGCTGATTCTAAACCTTTCATAGTCGCATAATTAAATATCCGGTCAAAATATGCAATATCGTTTATCGCGCTTAAAATGCCATCAACAGATTTTGTATAACCGGATATACTCTTGGCTCCAGTCTCTGTCTTGAAGTTTTCTAATTCTTTTTCACTTCCCAGCAATGTGCGGAAACTACTGGATATGCAATTTCATTTTAATTATAGGGAAAGGACGTCCCTGCGCGTCAGATTCAGTCCGTTTATATTCACGGAAGCCCCAATGCTGGTAAAAGCTTCTGGCCTTCGGATTCTGTTCGTTTACATCGACATAAATGCAGCCGTAATCCCTGATAGCTATATCCATAAGTCTTTTCCCAAAACCGCAACCAAAATAATCCGGCAGAATGAAAAGCATCTCTACTTTTTTGTCTTCAATACCGATGAACCCTGCAGGTGCATTCTTATAATACAGGACAACAAGTTCTTCCACTGATTTGAGTGCAAGACATACATCAGGAATCAAATCATGGATATCGGATTTCGTCAGGAAGTGATGGCTTGCCTTTACTGATTCTTTCCAAAGGTTGAGTAAGGACAAAATCAACTCTTCCGTACGGGCATTCTTGCAGATTGCCTGTGGCAGAGTCAGATATTTGCTAAAATAAAGCATATCCTTCAGTATTTTCCCGTCCTCTTCTATAGGATGATCATAGTTGACGGTAAAGAAATCCGGCACAGTATGGGAATAATGGAATCCGCATTTCCGATAGAATGATATTGTACGCATACTGTCTCCGGTTCCTACTGTCATAAGGCAGAACTTGTCCGCATAATGCCGGCTCAGAAAGTCAGTCATTTCTTTGCCATAGCCTTTCCGCTGAAATTCCGGAGCTACGGCCAGACTTTTTATCTCGCATATACCGTCCCCCTCATCCGTAACTATTGCAGAACATATAGCGACACTATCTTGGGTGTACATAACAAACATTTCTCCTCGTCCGATATATTTGTCAATCATAGTTTCCTGTTCGTCTGCCAATAAAAGAAGCGACAAGAAACGTTTCCTGTCCGATAGTATTTTCTTTATAACTGTCTGCATTTTTGAGAGATAATTTTTACAAAGGTAATATTAATTCATCTGGTCAGTCGGATAGTTTTACAGGAAAATCCGCTCTACATCCTGCCATTCTGCAATAGAGACAATCGCCTGATATTGCTCCTTGGTCAGCACCGAATTAGAATCGTCCGAGCACTCGTATTTCCACGGCAGTTCGTAGACGAGAATAAATTAATCACATAATCAGCCAAATCTCATAAAATTCCAGAGATTTGGCTGATTATAGCTGAATTTTGAAGCAAAAGCAACGCTTTCTTTCAATAGTATCAAGATTGTATCGGATATAATTTACGTGTTGTTTTTTCAGTCATACTTTTAATGAAGCCTTATTCTTTCCTCCGGCTGCCATTCTGCATTAGAGATGATCGCCTGATATTGCTCCTTGGTCAGAACAGAATCAGTATCCTCCAAACACTCGTATTCCCACGGCAGTTCGTAGACAGAGCCTTCTTCCTGATAACCCATATAATTGTGATATGAGTCGGGAACCAGACGCACATAATCCTCTTCGAGCAGAATCCTTAAGAGCTTCTCGGCGTCGTATATCAGCAGCGGTGTCCCGGCCTTATACAAGGCTGTAGCTACTTCAATGGCCAATCCGGCATTGGCAGAATAACTGTTGGAAACAACAATTTTCCATCCCTGTTGCCGGTCGTGTGAGGCAAAGATATTCAGACGTGAAAGGCCCAGTTCTCCGAAATGGTCAGTTGCGAACCGCATGAAGTCCTCCGGACTGTCAATGTCGTACATTTCCGTCACATCCACGAACTTCTTCCGCTTGTAATAGACCACATCGCGCAGTTCTTCGGGAACATCCTGCTGATCTGTATAGATACGCCCCTTGAATCCCCGCTTCGGTGATAAGTCTCATATACCTCGTTGGCAATGCGGTAATATGTGCAATACCTTCGGATGGTCATGGTTTCAAAAAGAGGGACAGAATTCCCGTGCACCGAGTCCTCCAATGCCTTGATGGCCGTTTCCCTATCTTCCACCTCAATTTTGGAATTCGGCACTATGCAATTAAAATCCTTCTGTGCAATCCGTCCTATACGCTGCTGGTACGGAAGGTTATGCGCCACGTAATGTTGAACCCGTCGGGATTCGCTACAATGACATCAATCATCTGTTGCAGATAGTCGAAGAGGCGGTTAGATTCTCCCTGCACCACGTATCATCTGGTTCTGCATCCGTACACTTAGAGCGATTCGTAATGATAAAACGGGTATGCTTCCAGTCCGTAATACGGATTGACCGGGAGTCCCCGTATCGGTTCGAAGCAACATGAAACCACCTGGTCTCCATTTGGTTGAATGCAAGCCAATCGGCTAAGAATGCCTCCCGACTGTCATATTCCCCCGAAGTGCTCAATTCCTCGGCATCCCCCCTCTCTTCCGGTACAGGCCGTGGCACTTCGATATAGAATCCACGGTACTCATCGTCGCCCATTACAGCCAGCCGCTCGAACCGATGTTGAATCTCAACCAGCCATTCAAGCATATCGCCACCAACGACAATCTCCCATTGACGGCTTTCTCCCAACGCCTCCAAATGCGAGGCATTCAGCCCGATCTCCTTTGCAAAACCGGCAAGGAGCTTTCTGTCTATGATCTTTCTTTCGTTCATTTCTGTATATCCATTAAATTTCAATAAACCTGGCCGGATCAAATCCGTTCATCAGGTGTTCATCCTCAAACACATATCCTATCTGGTTACAGGCAATTCATTATTTTTCAAGTATCTGCTGTTCTCCTGGAACTCCATGTGCAGATCACTCATGTATTGTATCTTCATCTTACTGTTCTCCTTTCCTTGATTGTTCAATCTGTTTCCATATGATTGCCTTCACCTGCGCAAATGAAACCGGAGTGAAATCGTTGTTGTCCACACCGACGTCATATTGCGTCGGAAGAAGCATACTCAACCGAAAAGCATCCTTTCCGGTATTGTTCCTACGGGTATGAACGTGTCCGAAAAGTTGCCATGTGTCATCGTATGAGCCGCCATAGCAAAGGAACGGACAGTGATTCAGATAAATCTTCTGTTTATCCACCTCGATATACATCTGCATCGTTATCTGCTCGAAGTATTTCGAGTAATTCTGTCTCAGGTTCTTGATGTCGTGGTTGCCGGAAATAAGGTATATTTTCCCGTTCAGCCTGTTCAGTATGTTTATCCATTCGGCGGAACCGCCCAGACAGAAATCGCCCAGGTGGAACACGATATCCTCCGGACCGACCACGCGGTTCCAGTTGGAAATAATCGTTTCATTCATGTGCGACACATCCTTGAAGGGTCTGTTGCAGAACCTGATGATATTGGTGTGGTTGAAGTGGGTGTCGGATGTAAAAAACACCCTGCTTCCGTCAAATTTATAATTCATAATCTTTTCATTCATGCGCATCACTGCGCGGTTAATAATACATTGCATTCTGCCCGTGGACGGAATTGACGGAGAAGAGCACATCGTGCGAACGTCACCAACAGGCATAAAATAAACTGCAAGCCGAATGCAGATCCGGTCATTGACCGGAATATGCTGAGGCGCAGCGTTTATTGTAGATCAAAGATCTAAAACAAAAACCGTCGAAAAGCTTGGTAAGGACTCTCCGACGGTTTTCATTTATCGTTTCAGCGGGATACCAGCATCATCGTATCCCCGATGTTCTATCAAACGTTCGTCGGAAAATGTCTCCAAAAGTATAGAATGCTCTAATGCCCGAAGTATGGACACACGATAATCTCTCAAAGCATTTTATGCCTCGATCCAATACGGTGTTCCAGTTGTTCATTCTTCTTTGCAGCATTGTAAGCTTTATGTTTTTATTCAATTGACGGTGCAAAATTACGGATTTTCTTGAGAACCAACAAATTTCTTGATAGCAGAAATATACTTGTACAATTCATTTACGAATTGTACAAAATGAATCTTACTTATAAATTACAGACGTTATAAATCACATTATATTATAAAAGCTATTGTATTTTAATATTAGGCGACAAAACGTTTCATAAAATAGCGCGTTGAGTTTTACTTTCACTTTTAAAACAAAACATACACTCGATCAGATCTATTTTTCAATAATTTTTGCTTTTATAGTAACCTCATCTGGTTTCAGTTCTAATTTATCATGAACTTCAATTGTTTCTATGCGGTCCTCTATTTGGGGATCCACATTGATAGTCAGGTATCCTTCTTTCTGATAGTCCTCACAAAGGAACCGCCAGATTAAAGGTAACCGCTTTATCCCATCTGCAGGAATTATACTCATCTGGAAATCTCGATAGTCCTTCTGTACAAAAACGGAGTTTTTAGGTATATACTCTAACTGATTCTTATATGTTTGGAACACCTCTCTCCTTGCATCCCTTCCCGCATTAATCTGTGCTCTCGCCGCTTCATCTATACCAAAAGCATTGCAATAATAAAAATTGTCATCAATTTTAACAATATCTTCCGACCGGAAAGACACAACAAGCTTTGGTGTTTTAATAACAGTCTTCCCGATGTTCTCAATTCTTATACCTAGTTTACACCATCTTTTATCAACTTTAGTTGGTCTGTTCCATGACATAATCGATGCGCCAAAGTTCACAACCTTCAAATCTTTTAACTGTGCTTGGTAAATTTGTCCTAATGGAGTCAATTCTTTATACTCATAATGTTTAATAACCCTAATATATTCTGGATGGACGGTTATTTCCTCCTCCCCACCAAAAGACACAGAAACATCTGTGGTATCCTTAAACTGACAGTTGTTCACATACCAGTTGTAGGTTGTTTTATATCGCTCCAATTGGTCAACAATATCTTCCCATGATGCAATATCAACAGCGAATAGCCCCTTCTCCCTATTCTCAACGTCTTTCTTTCTAATGTATCCTTCTATTTTTGCATCTTTATTTGCTGTAGTAGCAAAAACCAGCAACTTTAATTCTGGCTCGAAGCCTAGCGCCTTTTCTATTTCCGTATCAATCTCTCCTTCTGTTAATTGAGCATTCGTATAGTCATCCTTACCTTTGCACTGAATACCACAATATCCGCCATATTTTTCAACATACGAAAATACATCAACACCATGCTGATTTTGACCTTGTCGGCCATGTCGTTTAATAGAATCTTCACAAGACCATATTTCGCCCCACAATAGTTTGCAAAGTTTTTCAAAGTCTTGCCAATTACTTGGCTTTTTTAATTGAGTTTGTGCTATCATACAAAAAATATTATTCCTCATTTAATAATTTTAGGGGATAAAAGTCTTTCGTTTTTTTATTGAAAACTATTATCTCTTTGTCATTGTACAATCACAATCAACTTCCTATCTCTATTCAACACAATATCATGTCCATATTCGTCAAGATGCTGATATTGATGTTCTCTCCAATCCCTTAGTTCAACCGATTTTACGCCTGCCGATGAAAGAATTGAATAGAAGCCCACTCTGATTCTTGGATCTTCAGTCTGCAACAGTTCTTCATATAGTTTATCAGCCGTTGCTTTATCTCGTTTCAGCCTCACGGTCAATGGAGTAACAATCATTCGATAGGCAAACGCATCTTGAAGTTCGGTCAAGTAGTATTTCAAGTTTTCTACAACCTTGTTTTCATCCATCATCGAGAATATGAAGTTATATGAAGCATAACTGTTGGTTAATTGATGCTTATTTTTCTTTGACTCGTTATAAATCTCTTTCAACTTTTCCCCGTTAGTGTTGAGTGAACAATTAATTGATATTTTATTAAAGGAATCATCATGCCATTTCCACTGTTCCAACTTCAGAAGTTGCTTTATTTCTTCATCGTTATTAAATTCAGTGACAATGATTTGAGCTAATGTAGCAGACATTTCGCTATTCGTATTATCTATATTGGCTATAACCAATTCCTTCAATAAATGTTTCTGGTTTCCCACTTTCATTAAGAACAGCAGAATATTTGCATCGTCAATATTATCTCTATTTTCATTAAGATACTTTACAATGATTCGGGCAGCATCTGATGTTGGATTAATATATTTTGAGAAGAAAACAATATACGAATAGAGCCCCTTGTCTTCCTTAACAATTTTCTTTAAATTAGCCATATCATCGGCAAGTAAATAATCAACCTCGTCCACGATTGTTTTCTCAATATATGGGCTATTATTGTAGAAAATGTCCATCTGGACAAATTCATACTCTTTACCACCTGTCCTCAAATTTAGCTGCACATATTCATCAAGTTTATGATACATTAGGTATATACAGAATCGCATTTTATATGCGTATTCTGTTGTCAACTGTGTCGTATCGAACACCTCCTCAGCAACCTTGAATACGTCAGTATCCCTCCCAGTCCTTTTCAAGTGATCAACTAGACATAAGACCGTATCACAAAGGACATAGGCATTTCCTTCCTGTTTGAATAAGCGTAACATGTTCTCTAAATGCTCGTCTATACTTGACAGATTGGAAATCTTATGTATCATCATGAGTCTTAAACGTGTATCCATGTGATACCACTTCCTAAGCATTCGAGAGGCTAACTCAGAACCATGATATTTTGCTATAATCTGCCCGGCAAATCTATAGTCGTCAGAATAATAATTCTGAACGTACTCTTTGACATCCTGACGCTCTGGATAGTTTTGTATGATGGCTTCCAATATGCTCCATTTTGAACCAAGGATGTGGTCACTCATTGAGATTTCACCGTTGAGTATCCTTGGTATGTATTTTTCTGCAAATTCCTCCTTGTAATGCTCTATATACACAGATACAGCACGGTCCTTCATTATACTCTCATTCGCATCATTGATACATTTATCTAGATATGCCTTAATCCGCTCCTCATTGCCTTGGTATATTTCATAAGCATATCCTGCTATCCACGAAGATTGGTTTAACGGCATCTCATCCAGATATCGCTGAAGCTTTTCGATAACATCAGCATCTTGTCCCCAGTTTTTGATGAGAGGATGAACAACAATATGCTGATGACTTTTCATCCCCTCTAATGCCTCAATAAGTTTAGCCTTAATTCGAGGATTGTTAACAATGGTATTTACAATGAGGGACTCTATACCCCACTTGATATGCTTTATGTCCCTATTGACAGCCCATTCGGTTATCGCTTGGAGTAAATCTGGAGATAGTTTTTGTTCTTGAATAATCTTCCACATTTCATAGCTATTTCCAAAATTAAAAGGATGTATATTATTAAGTTCTTCCTTGATGGCCTTGATAACATTTGGATGATTTATCCAACATGTCAACAGGTATTTCCATGCTATATCCTTGCTAATGCTACCTCGTTCTCTGTAAGATGCGCTAACTGAGACTAAAGCCTTTTGCATGACAGTACCGTCATGTGGGAAATATTGTTGCAATAACCGGTTAGCCTCCTCTTGAATTGAAAATGGCAGTTCCGCAACTAATTCAAGAAATTCATCCAATGAAACGGGCTCTCCTTTAAGTAAAGAAAACTCAATTTGATAAAAGTGAGTAAAGATGTCACCCGCCACAACTTTCCGTACCAGTTCGTTTTCTTTATCTATATCTATCCCATCTACAATAACACTTCTAATGAAGAAGGCCACCACTTCAGGTAATGTTGATGGTACTATATATGAATTAATCATCTCCAGCAACTTTGCATCACCAGCGATATGATTCCTGATTACTTCAGATGCGAGTATTTTGTTATTCACATCACCATTTATAACTGTCAAAACAATAAATTGGCGATCCTCTTCCGTCAAGTCAGCCACTTGTGCCAAACTTGATAGCCTACAGTCATGATATATGGGAGCTGAAGGGATATATCTGGAAATAAAGTCTTCAATACAATCCTGTAATGAAGTATTATACAAACCATCGAGCAGGATTTCCAATAAATCATGTTTGGTGTCATAATCAGATTCCCACTCAATCCTGTATATGTATTTTTCTATCTCTTCTAGTAAAAAATGTTTGGGGGCTTTAACGGATCTTACAAGAACCTCTAATTTCAACTTATCCAAATAATAATCCCTATAATCGTTTACCTTTATAGGTTTTAAGATATTGTACAAACCTACAAAAGCGGATGCTGGCATCATTTCGAAAAGGAAGAGAACAACTTGGTGTAGCCCGGTATTCGAAACATTATCCCGAATGAATACTTTCGCTCTATCTATGTCTACCGAAAGGTATTTGGCAGCCATAAACTCCTGTAGTTGTCTATTGATGAAAGAGATGCGAGAACCTATTCTTTCCTCTATAACGCCAAGTTGATGTGTATCATGCCTGAATAAATCATCAACAATATGCGCATTACTCAATTCAAGCCCTGATGTCTGACTATTCAAGTATTGGTTAAGCAATATTTCTGCCTGAGTCTTATCCATGCTGCCATCATTGTAATTGTCAAACATCTCTTTTGACAGGACTCCAAGCATCATTTTGTTGCTTGTGTAGTCAAATGACCCAGAATAGTCGTAAGCTTGGTACTTGCGTGACTGCTGATGTTTAACAAACAATTGCTCCATTATGCAGTCCATGGCCGCAATATTGTTATGAGGAAGTTCGTTCCCCTGTAGATATTGCCCAATAAGGATGGTCAGCAGCATGGGATTCTCTTTCATACGATCAACGTCATGTAACGACCTCAACTTAGCAGATAGAAACACTGCTGTTCTCTTTGTTTCACGAACCAGTCCATTATAATGATCTACGCATTTCTTTACAAGTTCATCCTGCTGCAGCGCAGACAATGGTGCAATTGTATACGTGTCGCTTGTACTGAAGGGAGAATTGATATTCGCAATGCCATATTCCCTACTTGAAAAAATGGCTAGTAAATTACCTGCTTCTGTCTCTACCTTCACTTTACGAATAATTCTGTCTGCTTGTAGAGGTTCATCACCCCATTCATCTATTCCATCAGCTATTAACAGTATTTTTTTTTGTTCAAATGCATATTCCAGATAATGGCTGTTTTCCTCCCATAACTTACTTTCTTGAAGCCAATCTTGAACTATGCTCTTTATATCACAATCGCAATTCCTTGCCATATATGAAAATGGCATCCATATAGGTAAGTAGCCGTCATAGGCTCCCATTTCCCCCTTTAGCAGTTGCAGGGTAAGATACTTTAGTAAAGAAGACTTACCGGAACCGGGGCCTCCCACAATGAGTAATATATTCCTGCTGGGATTCAATATGGTTGATGCAGGAATTCTGATTTCCCTATTGCTTGTATTATTCAGTTGGCTATAGAATTCTTTTAGATATTGTTCGCTATATTCTTGAATATCACTGCTTTTAAGATAGATATTTGTCGGGGCAACCCTAGCAGGGTTCTCCTCTGATTTCTCTTGATTATCAGAATACATGTTTTGCACTTTATCAATAAAGTCAGGCATTACAAATCTTGCCTCAAGAGGAAACTGCGTATTATTACGGTTAACCAGTATTGAATCATTGACATCACGAAACAAGTTGCCGTAAACAACTCTCATTGCTTGTTTACACTGTGTTATATTGATGAAATTAAGCGAATTCCATCTTAGTCGTGTTAACTGTGATTTTATCTTTGCTTCTAATGCCGGTGTAATCTTTACATTGTGAAACTCACCTTCCGTCGCCGCATATTTCCATAACACACCATACATCAATGGTTGGTTCTGGGCAAAAATACCACCACCTGACATCCCATGCAGACTGGCCATATTATCTACATGCGAAGTGATATTAACCAAATCAGCTTTGCTATTTACACACTTACAATCCAGGCTGGTAATTATATCCTGAGCCTCACCTGAAACCCCATAGAGTTGCATGGATTTTTCTTCAATGAGGTCATCAGCCAACAAGAAGGAAGTAAAATGTTTTTCACTCTTATCAATCCTAATGATAAGAAAATCTTCATCAATAGGGAGTAAAGATTTCGAGATATTGTCTCTTGTAATGGTTTTATAGGGTACAAAACCACCTTCCTCAAACACTTCTATCTCGATTGCTTCTATCCTATCAAGAACAGCTTTCAACTTCTTTCTTCTATTATCTTTAAGAATATGCTGAGCTGTAAAGACATAATCGTACTCATCCTCCACACCCAAGGGGTAGAGGACTCCACTTCCTCGAAACTGGAGACCTTTCCCATTGATGTCAGCTTTTATCTTAACACAATTACTGCGTATGTCAAAAGTTGAATTCATTGCAAACGTTGAGATTAATATTATTTTCTGTTAACTCTTCTGCTGTTATTCCAAGTACATCAAGAGATTCTTGATAGTTAAAATACACGTTGATTGCCTTATCTGCTCTTTCTCTGTAGCGAATAAGCTTGGCAATAGTTTCTTTATTGGGGAAATAATATTTCTCATTCTTCTTAGTCGAAATAATGAAGTTTGAGCATGTTACCTCATCAAAGATGTTTTTAGTAACATTTCGCGTACTCCCATGATGGGGAAGTTTCATAAAATCCAGTTCAAGAGGAGCACCATTGATCTTATTATAATACTGAAGCGCATCACATAGTTCTTCGGGGGTACTATCACCTGGTAGCAATAACTTCTTGCCTTCACATTCAGCCAGAATTATAATCGACTGGCTATTGGGACCTCCTTCATCTATATCGTCATCATCAACATTATCAATCAAAGTTCTTAAATCATTATGCCAATCATCTAAACGAACGCCAAGTTCATCAGGTTCTTTCGGCTTATATTCATTGGCCACATCATGATCAGGTGCCAACACATGCAATCTTATCTCACCAACCTCTATCGTAGAACCAAGCAATTCGGAAGTATTATTATTCCAGCACAATCCATCTATTTCAAGAAGAAAAGACGTTAACTCATTTCCTTCGCCAACAGAGTATTCATCTGTCTCTTCATTCTTGGGGAAGTTAAACCAAACTTGTTTCAGCCTATGAGTCTCTCCATTTTCTTTCATGTGTTTAACCAAAGCTATGATACCAGCTATGTGGTCTGAATCAATATGAGTCACCACAAGCAGGTCAATAATCTCATCCTGTGGCATTTTGTCATACCTAGCTCTAATAGCTGCTGTAGATTTTCCACCATCAATCACAATATTCTTCTTATTGTGACTAACCCAAATACTATCACCAGTACCTGCTTGAAGAATCTCTATAACCATCTTCTATATATGTTTTATTCGTTTATAACAATGTAAATAGTCTCTCTGACAATCATTTTCATTCCATCCTCGATGGTGTATATTGTTTCTCCACCGGTGAGGACAATTAGCGAACCTGGAAGCCTTAATCGAAGGATCAACGAAACTTCATTTCTTTCCTATTCATTATACTTGAGCGATATCTCGTCACAGATTACTTCCTCATTCACTTTTGCCATTATTAATTTCGCATCTAAACTCATATTTTAAAGTGAAACTAACCAAATCACTTTCGTGACTAACTACGAAAATAGAGATTACTTCTCATTCAACCAATTATTTTCTATTTTGATAAAGACAATTTTATATTCTTGATTGTATACAGTTTGTTAAACTGATTAGATTAATGATGGTGATTGTATCAAAGCACCTTTACTTTATCTCCGTATTCATATATACGTTCATTAAAGTAAAGTCAAAATGAGGGAAGAAAAGAGATGGCAGCGCCATGAAAAGAGTCTCAACAATTTTTTCTTTTGGCTGCGAAACTTATTAAGCAACCCGAAGGCAAAGGCCAAACAAAACACCCCTTCGGCCCACCCAAGATGATGGCCAACAACTCCGAAAATATCCGTGAATCTATCCTCGATTTTACAACCCATTTTGGCGAAATAAGCCCCGACAAACCCCGTCTGCAAAGATCGGGCATGTCGAGGCTTTAAAGGGCTGTTTTTGCCTTTTTCCCCTCTATTCAGAGAGAGTCGATAAAAAACGTTAAATCTTCGATTCTTTACAACAAGTAAAATTTTGCTCCCATTATTTTGAGCCATAAATTATGATAATCATACGATATTGCGTCATATTCTCTCTTTTCCCAAGTTTATTAATGTACATCGATTTTTTGAATATAATCATTCAACACTTTCAAATTTGAGTCTCTTTTTTGTTTCATTAGTGACTCTTCCACGTTCCACTCTTCAGAAATGCGTTCAAGAAGTTCACTCTTTACAGGCTGAGTCAAATCGCCCTGATTTGCCAAGAGAATGGAAAGCACAAGACCCAAATTAGGAATATTTTTTATTATAGTTATCTCAAAATCTGCTTTGTCTTTTTTAAAGACTTGCGTAAAGACAAGTTCTGCAACATAGAGTGGGATCATATATTCTTTAGCATCACCACCTTGAGCAATAACTCTTTTCAGAATAAATTCAACGTAATTGTTAAATAGGTATTCATCTTCCCTTTCTCCAGCCCCTAAAAGTAGCATAGAGAGCCAAAATGTATCACCACGTCTTGTTTGAAGGACCTGCATATAATTGACCTGATAACCCTCATTAGCATAACTGAATGATTGCAACATTTGAATAGGGTCTAGTTCAGACCTAACTAGGCATCCATAAGCCAATCTCAAAACTTTAAAGAACTCTTCATCTAACTTAATCTGATAGTGGTTCCGATTACTATATAAACAATCGAAAAGTGTCTGTATAAGTAGTTTGCTACGATACTGTGTGATTTGCTTTATTTCCGTTTGAGTAATATAGTATAATAAAGTACTTATGTCGGCAGTCTGCACATTCCATTTTACGGGGTTTGAAAGTTCAGACATTACCTTGCCTATCACATCTACCGCTTTCTGCTCAAATTCAACGAAGCGTTTATCTTTGTCTGCATATTGGTTATACTTTTTACTGTACCATTCAGAGCAATTGCTTAGTCCAAGTTGGATTGATAAGTAGTCAAATATAGTTTTTGTATTTGGCTCTACATCTTTATTCCATTCATCGAGAAGTTCTTTATATATTGATATATAACTATTTTTCTGGCTAGATGTCATGTATTCTAATCCACGTTGTAGAGTCTGAGGTTGCTTGCTGAGGATCTGAAAGTATTTGTCACGTAACAGATACAGAATAACTTTCCGATGGATGATATTGGGTCGCTTAAGTTCTTGAAAAATGGATATTAAATCTTGGAGAGTATGAATGTGATGAAGCAATGCACCCTGCAATGGAAAATACTTTATCTTTGTAAGCATTGTTACCCACATGTTGTACCGTTTGTCACGAAGAAGTAAATAGGACAAAAGGTTGATATATTCTGGTAACTCGACGTATGAACCATCATTATATGGAGTTATGATAGAAATAATTTCATCTTCACTCATACCTGCTTTTATATACTTTTCGCAAAAGTTGTAAACCTCATTTCTATATCCAGCACATGAGCGAGTATTCTTCAGTATTGAATTAATATTTAAGTGATTTATTAGCTTCTTTAGTTTGACATCGTTTATCGTATAGCTTAAATAGAATCCATAGCCCATATTATCGCCATATTCATTGAGTTGCTTAAACTTGATGTTATCGGTATTTGCGGATAATCTCTTACCGGTTTCAAAGAAAATCAGGTTTTGGTATAATTCGCTTTTAGATGTTGAAGAGAATCGAAAGAGCTTCTTCACATCCTTATCATTAAAGTTGTATCTATCGCATTCTCCAGAAATGATTTTCTGAACGCAGGATTCGAATAAATCATTCTGCTCCACTTCAAAGGTTTCACTTTGATATGTACTTAAGGCTTCAGCGAGTTTTATTCTATTGGATAGCATGGATTCTGTAGTGGTACAGAATACGTATTGAAGATATTCTTTGATATTCATCGTCTGCTAGTTTTATATGCCCTAAGGCTATTGTACAATGTTTGATATTTTACAAAAAGGTCTTCTATAATTTTTTTATCCTCCTCTTCAGTTAGCAGAAGCATTCCATGATATTTTCTCGAAGTTTGTTGAGAATCCAAAGAACTACCTATCAGATAATAGTCTGTATCGTCAATAATTAAATATCTATCATGCCAAAGAGGTATTTGTTGTTCCAGTCTTACACCTCGTTCTCTATATGATATTATGCTCAAACTATAGGTACTAATATTTTTCTTTATAATATTAATAATATCGTCAGTAAACAGTTTTATATCTTCCTCACTATATCCAGTCGTTATTATGTCTATTTTAATATTCTCTACATGAATGCATTCAAAAACTCTTGCTGCATCCGACTCACAAGCATATGGATCAAGGATGCAAATGTTTTTTTTAGCTTGAGTAAGAACTTTCTTGTAGAATACAGGATTATTAGAAAGTGAGGCATCATGCAGGAAATAGTTTTTTCCTGGTCTACATGGTTCCGTAAGAGGAACTGCTCCATGTAAATTGATTTTTACCATACTATATCTTTTCTGTTAGTTCATCGTTATTCCACCAATATTCGGCAGTCTGAATCATCTTGTTGGCGTATGCTTGTGGCACTCGGATGAGTGTTGTAGCACGAACACCAAATTCGTTTAAAGAGCAACCTAACATCCACATCTTTTCATCTGTTATAATGAAACGGTCATGAAGAGCGGCTTTGCCTTTCATTACCCTACAAGAAATACGTGTTCCGATTTGCTTGTTGTGATCCTCTATAACTTGCTTCAATTCATTTAGTTCATTCGTATTATTCTTCTCCTTGCTAGATATAATCCGGACATCGAGATCTAGTCGTTTGATGGGTGTTATATAATCGACAAATGAGTCTTTATTAAAGAAAATATCGCCTATATAGCAGATTTTACGAGCACCATTCAATATACGTAATATGCATTCTTGGGCCTTTTGCAGATTTTCTTGCTGATGTTCTTTGTCGCCATCAAAGAAGACGAAGTCAAGCGATTTTTCAAATTTATCGTAATTGTATTCCTCAGATGTTCCAAATAGTGTCTGTATCTCGTCTTCTCCTATATGACTATTAGTGGCATTTGAATATTTCTCTACAATTCTCACGTTGCCTTGTTTATCGTGATATTCTATCTGCTTTTCAGCCACATCAATATCGAAAAATATTTTGTGAATGAAGGTTATATTAGTATATTGGTCAATAAGTATGTCATCATGGTCATACACGTCGATATCTAGTGAATGAAATTGGGTATCAAATATGAAATGGCAGAGGAAAGCGCATTGAGTATTTTTTCTTACATATTGACCTACTATCTGCTGATCTCTATTGTAGGCTTTAATTCGGAAGGTTAATAATTCCTTACGGTTCGGGCGATAAACTATTCGACAATATATTCCAGAAGCATCAGAATCTTCAATCTGCTCTATTTGACGATAGATTGGATTGTATGCTGTAAATACATAACTTCCATAGAAATTACTATGTAATGTTAAATCATATCCAAGATGTATTGTTGACAAATCCTTAATTTGTTTTCTTAGCTTTGTATTGCCAGCAATGCTTGACAAAATACAGTCCTTTGGTAACCTTTCAGGTTTGCAATAATTGATATATGCTGCACATTGGCGTTTAGGTAGCATATCAACAAGTTCATGGCATTTATCGTGTTCTTCATGTAATGGAATGAGTACACTTTGCTTGGGATTATCTACTGCCCATTGGAAATTGGCAATGTCTGTTTTTATGATATTCCCATCTATAACCATATTTTCCCATGGTTTTGTTAGCATCTCTTCTGTAAATACAACTCTATCAATAGAGAGAAAGATTTTATCTTCACTACCGGGGGCTTTTTTGTCAAATTTACAAAACGGCTTGTTCTCCTCCAATGGGTACGCATCAAAATCAGCCATGTCTGGCAGAACAGCCTCTAATAATGTGAACAAATTATAGAAATCTTCTCCTCGCTTGATAAGAAACGCAAAGCGCCTGACTTCTTGTCCTATGTATGATGTAATGGAATAATTCATAGTTTGGTTAGCGTTTATATTATTACACATTTTATACCTTAGTTTTTTACTATATAATCTTAAGCATGTTAAAATAAGACAATTTTCATGCTTTGATAGATACCGTTTGATTATTCAGCACCAGCCATAAATATCATTTATTTGATTTATCAATTCTGTATTAATTATCTGCATCATCAACAAACACCTTTAAACTGTCAATAAACTCACATCAACGTCAGGAATGATAATGTCAGCAAGTTTGTCGTTAACAAGAAATCCCATGTATAGCGGAATGGTGAGTATATCTCCCTCACGTCCTACATTATATTGTCCTAGCTTGATTGCATTTTTAACATGATATACGTCCTTGTTTTTAAGAACTGTAGTCATGCTTTTTGACTTACCTGTTTTTGCTTTAATTTCAAGGACAACACATTCACCTTTGAATCTTACCAGAAAATCCAATTCAAGTCCGCTATCCTTATGGAGATAGTATAGTTTTTGACCGGATTTACATAAAAAATCCGCCATCAGATTCTCAAAGATAGCCCCCTTGTATCCAAGAAGATTACCCTTTAAAATATCCGCCTGAGTGCCGTAGTCGAGCATTGCCACAAGGAGACCTATATCGGTAGTGTACACTTTGAAACAGTCCTTAATGGAATTTCCCTCTAACGGCAGTTCAGTGGTTTGTATGTTATAGCATCTACGGACAATCCCGGCATCCTCCAGCCATTGAATACTACCAATGTATTGAGAAGACCTTCCTCCCTTTTTTACAACTGAATATTGGAATTTCTTGTTCTCTTTAGCCAATTGCTTCGGAATAGATTCAAAACATTCACGAATATTAGGTTTGTCTGCATCATCTGCATATTTGACCATATCCTCTTCGTATTCGGCAATAAGATTTCGCTGTAACTTATATATTAGTTCGATATTCTTAGTCTCAAGGAAACAATTTACCACTTCCGGCAAACCTCCAACAATAATATATCTGTACAGCAACTCCATCATGGCCTTATGAACCCCCTCGGGAACAACCATCTCGTTCTCAAAGCATGATTTTACGGAATCAATAACTGCCGGACTGATACCGTTTGCCCATAGGAACTCTTCAAAATCCAACGGGTACATGTCTATCACGGTTTCGTATCCGACAGGAACTGAATCTTGTCCTATATCTTCTTTCTTTTTCTTACTTTGACCGTAGCCTTTCACTCCCAAAAGAGAACCTGTGGCAATAACATCGAAGCGCCCGTCTATATGGAATGACTTCAAGGCAGTCCTTGCTTCCTTACATTCTTGAATCTCATCAAGGATAATGCAGGTTTTCCCTTCGATGAAACGACTGCCTTTAATCAAAGCAGAGAGATTGAGAATGATGGTGTCAACATCTATATTGCCAGTAAAAGCAGACTTCTTATCTGGCTCAAGAATGAAATTCATATAGACCACGCTATCATAATTTTCCCTTGCGAATTTCTGGACAATATATGTCTTTCCACATTGGCGTATACCTTTTATCACTAGAGGCTTTCTGTCCTTAGACTGTTTCCAGTCGGCTAAATATGTTTCTATTTTCCTTTTAAGCATGGCACAACTTTATTCTTCAATGACAAAATTACACTTTTTCTAGCGAATAAATCAAGATTTAATACATTTTTTCAAGCGAATAACATCTGTAATATCACACTTTTCCCAACGAATCAGACTTCTATTATACACTTTTCCATCAAAATTGAGACTTGAAATCTACACTTTTCCATGAAATCATCAACTTTACTTTATCCCCGTATTCATATATACGTTCATTAAAGTAAAGTCAAAATAAG
>ULXY01051451.1_pt1 | contig 32561 bp, 28 predicted proteins | sample 1961741 | NCBI WGS metagenome assembly ULXY01 (sample SAMEA4835851, study PRJEB28245) | human gut metagenome | biome: gut microbiome; material: fecal sample | place: Denmark | collected 2008
ATAGCTGCTTAGCACATTATTGAATTATTAACGAACTATTGCACGGAGATTTTAGACGATAATGCAAAAAGCGCATTTATAATTTAAAGGAAAATCCGTGCAATCCGTGCCTAATCTATACACAGGGCAGATGGTTCAACCGCCCTCGCTACTTTCTTCTAATCGTCAAATCAATTGTCTCCGGATGCTTTTCGGCAAATGCCTTCACATCATCAACAACCAGTACCAGATAGCCGCCGCCACCAGCTCCCGGCATCTTCCATGCATGAACCTCAGGAAGGACGGAATACTCATCTATGAAGCCCTGAACGCAACCCTGAATCATGGCTGGGAACATGGCTACCTGAGCATCAAACGACGCCTTGAAGGCAGAGGCAAAGGCTGGGAAATCCTTCCGGAGAATGGCATTCCAACAGTCATCGGCTGCCTTGGCAAGATTCTTCACCTTTGGCTCGGTAATGTCCTTGCCTTCTACCACGGAACAGCCCGGACGGCGTGGCTCCATCGGAATCATACAGACATGACTCTCCACCCAGGTGAGAACGTCCTCGTCAAGACAGGTCTCGAACTTATCCGGCCAGAAACGGTTGTCATAATAATGACGCACCAGTCCAGGCATACAGATCCCTATGGAATCCTGTGCCCCGCTCACAATGCCATCGTTGCGCTCAGGATCGTTCTCGAAACAGAACACCAGCTTGGCAAGAATCTCCGGATTCATATCAGGCAACTTCACCGGCCAGATCTTCTTGATCATGTTGCGGGTAGAAGTGGAAAGACCACAACGCTCACGCACCTCGAAGGTAGGAATCAGCGACATGGTTATCGCCCAGCCCGGAGCATGGCAGCTGACGTAAGGCTGGTCTATCCAGGTACCTGCCAAATCAAGACGGGTAGGAAGCTGGCAGGTGGAATCCTTGATGTCGGTGCTGGAACGTGCCTTCAGGCCCTCGGCAGGCGTGCGCTGCAACACAACATACTCAATGCCTCGCTCCTCGCAGAACCTGCGCTTGGTTTCGCTGCTGCCGTCTGCATTCACCACGAAGATGTCAGGCTTCACAAAATCCACCGTCGGAATAAAATCCATAATGCCATCACCCTGGTTGATAAAGGCATCCTTTACATATTTAATAGACTTCACCATGAAAAGGCGCTCCTGCTCGGGATAGAACGTCTTATGATGCTTGTAGCCGAGAATCGTCTGGTCGGAACCTATACCTACGTATAAGTCGCCATACTGAGACGCCTGGCGGAAAAACTCAACGTGACCGCTATGCAGCAAGTCATAGCAACCACTTACAAAAACTTTCTTCATTATTATTTAAGCTACTTTTCTTAGATTTATTCTTTTTGTTTCCAAGACTTCTGTCCCTCAGTTTCCAAGACATGAATCTTTTGCCTACAAAACTACAACTTTTCTTTCATTCTTCCAAGAAAAACCTGCACAAATATTCCATTTTGCGCACAAACTATCCTATTTTGTGCATTTTTCTAACGAAATATTTGGGTAACACGCAAAAAAGTGTTACTTTTGCGGCTGTGTTTTGACCCAATATGGACATTTGAAAGTCCTGTTTCGGACAGATTACCGTCTGACTATGAACTCGAAAACAGACATCTTGAGAATCAAGCACTAACAAACTTAGGAAAAATTTAACAATAACCATTAATTGATATGAGTTTAAAAATCGTAGTACTTGCCAAGCAAGTACCTGACACAAGAAATGTGGGTAAGGATGCGATGACAGCTGAAGGCACCGTAAACCGTGCTGCCCTTCCTGCTATCTTCAATCCAGAAGATTTGAACGCATTGGAGCAAGCTCTCCGCTTGAAGGAGCAGAATCCAGGTTCTACAGTTGGAATTTTGACCATGGGTCCTCCACGTGCTGGAGAAATCATCCGTCAGGGTCTTTATCGTGGTGCAGATACGGGTTGGTTGCTCACCGACCGTCTCTTTGCCGGTGCTGATACATTGGCTACTTCCTATGCCCTTGCTACTGGTATCCAGAAGATTGGTGATGTTGACATCGTGATCGGTGGTCGCCAGGCTATCGATGGTGATACAGCCCAGGTGGGTCCTCAGGTGGCTCAGAAGCTGGGCTTGAACCAGGTTACTTATGCTGAGGAAATCCTCAAGATAGAGGATGGCAAGGCTACTATACGCCGCCTCATTGATGGTGGTGTGGAGACTGTTGAGGCTCCATTGCCATTGGTTATCACCGTAAACGGAAGTGCTGCTCCATGTCGCCCTTGCAACGTGAAGCTCGTAATGAAATATAAATACGCTACCTGCCCTATGGAGCGCAAGGGTGATGAGCCTTGGGCCAACCTCTATGAAGAGCGCCCTTACTTGACTCTGAACCAGTGGAGTGTTGCCGATGTTGACGGCGACCCTGCACAGTGCGGTTTGAGCGGTTCACCTACCAAGGTGAAGGCCGTGAAGAACATCGTGTTCCAGGCTAAGGAAAGCAAGACCTTGACCAGCAGCGATGAAGACATCGACGGACTGATGAAGGAATTGTTGAACGAAAGTATTATCGGATAATTTTGAAAAGACAATGAACAACGTATTTGTATATTGCGAGGTAGAAGGCACAACCGTTGCCGAAGTATCTCAGGAATTGCTCACCAAGGGTCGTAAGCTCGCTAACCAGCAGGGCGTAGAGCTCCATGCCATCGTAGCTGGTACCGGCATCAAGGGCAAGGTAGAGGATCAGATTCTCCCTTATGGTGTAGATAAATTATTTGTTTTCGATGCTGAGGGATTGTTCCCATATACTTCAGCTCCTCATACAGACATTCTCGTTAACCTCTTCAAGGAGGAGAAGCCTCAGATTGCACTGATGGGTGCTACCGTTATCGGTCGCGACCTCGGTCCTCGTGTTTCTTCTTCATTGACCAGCGGTCTTACCGCCGACTGTACAGAGCTTGAAATCGGTGATTACGACGACAAGAAGAGCGGCAAGCACTACGAGGGTCTGCTCTATCAGATTCGTCCTGCCTTCGGTGGTAACATCGTGGCTACTATCGTAAACCCAGACCACCGTCCACAGATGGCTACAGTCCGCTCTGGCGTGATGCAGAAGAGCATCTACGAGGGTGAGTGCAAGAAGGAAGTAGTTTACCCTGAGGTAAGCAAGTATGTTCCTGCTGAGGACTTCGTAGTAAAGGTTCTCGACCACCACGTTGAGGCTGCCAAGCACAACCTGAAGGGTTCTGCCATCGTCGTAGCCGGCGGTTATGGCGTAGGAAGCAAGGAAGGCTTCGACCAGCTCTTCGAATTGGCTCATCTCCTCCATGGTGAGGTTGGTGCTTCCCGTGCTGCAGTAGATGCAGGTTGGGTAGATCACGACCGTCAGATTGGTCAGACTGGTGTTACCGTTCATCCTAAGGTATATATCGCCTGCGGAATCTCTGGTCAGATTCAGCACATCGCCGGTATGCAGGATTCAGGCATCATCATCTCTGTAAACAACGACCCAGATGCTCCAATCAACAAGATTGCCGACTACGTTATCAACGGTAATGTAGAGGATGTGGTTCCTAAGCTCATCAAGTACTACAAGCAGAATTCAAAGTAAATAATTTGGGAATTTAAAGAAGTTAAGGGAAGTTAGGAAGTTAAGAGACAATAGCTTTATGGCGTATAGTTTTGAAAATATCATAGCTTGGCAGAAGGCTCATGCTTTTGTTTTGCTCGTTTATCGAGTAACCAAACATTTTCCAAAAGATGAGATTTTGGGGCTGACATCCCAGTTCAGAAGAGCAGCTGTGTCTATCGAAGCAAACATTGCTGAAGGCTACAAGAAACTTAGCAAAGCTGACAAACTCCGTTTCTTCAACATTTCGCAAGGAAGCCTTGAGGAATGTAGAGATTACATCATCTTATCAAGAGATTTAGGTTACATCTCGCAAATTGAATTTGAAGAACTCCATACAGGACTTGAAACAACAAGTAAATTTCTCAATTCATATTGCAAAGCTATCGTTAACAATAATGCTCTCAAGAAAGAAGAAGGAATGTAGTTATAAATAGTCACTCAAGGAAGAAAGGTGTTGTCCCTTAACTTCCCGAACGACCATAGGGAGTGATAACTTCCCTTAACTTCTCAAATTCCCCCAAAACAAAAAATAAAATGGCTAATTACTATAGTGATCACCCTGAGATTGAATTTCATCTCAATCACCCATTGATGAAGCGTGTTGTTGACTTGAAGGAGCGCAACTACGCTGAAAAAGACCAGTTTGAAGATGCTCCTGTCAACTACGAGGATGCCATCGAGAACTACAAGCGATTGCTGGATATTACCGGCGATGTAGCTGCTAACATCATCGAACCAAACTCTGAGGATGTTGACCTCGAAGGTCCACACCTGGAGAACGGCCGCATGATTTATGCCAGCAAGACATTCGAGAACCTCGATGCTACCCGCAAGGCTGGCCTCTGGGGCTTGTCAATGCCTCGTCGTTACGGCGGTTTGAACCTGCCTAACGCCATCTTCTCTATGGCTTCTGAGATTATCGCTGCAGCTGATGCAGGTTTCCAGAACATCTGGTCGCTCCAGAGCTGTATCGATACTCTTTATGAGTTCGGTTCTGAGGAGCAGCGCCAGAAGTACATTCCTCGCATCTGCGCTGGCGAGACCATGAGTATGGACTTGACTGAGCCTGATGCAGGTTCTGACTTGCAGCGCGTGATGCTGAAGGCTACACAGGATGAGGACGGCACATGGCGTCTGAATGGTGTGAAGCGTTTCATCACCAATGGTGACTCAGACATCCACCTGGTTCTGGCCCGTTCAGAGGAAGGCACCAAGGATGGTCGTGGTCTTTCCATGTTCATCTACGACAAGCGTGATGGTGGCGTAACCGTTCGTCACATCGAGCACAAGTTGGGTATTCACGGTTCTCCTACCTGCGAGTTGGTTTACAAGAATGCCAAGGCAGAGCTTTGCGGTAACACCCGTCTCGGTTTGATTAAGTACGTGATGGCTCTGATGAACGGTGCCCGTCTGGGTATTGCTGCTCAGAGTGTAGGTGTTGAGCAGGAGGCTTACAATGAGGGTTTGGCTTATGCCAAGGAGCGTGCTCAGTTTGGTGAGAAGATCATCAACTTCCCAGCCGTTTATGACATGCTTTCAAGAATGAAGGCTAAGTTGGATGCAGGCCGTTCACTCCTCTACTGCTGCGCTCGCTACGTAGATATCTACAAGGCTTTGGAAGACATCGCCCGCGACACTAAGCTCACTCCAGAGGAACGTCAGGAGATGAAGAAATACACCCGCTTGGCTGATGCATTCACACCATTGGCTAAGGGTATGAACTCAGAGTATGCTAACCAGAATGCATACGATGCCATCAGCATCCACGGTGGTTCTGGTTTCATCATGGAGTATAAGTGCCAGCGCCTGTTCCGTGATGCCCGCATCTTCTCTATCTACGAGGGTACTACTCAGTTGCAGGTTGTTGCAGCCATCCGCTACATCACCAACGGCACTTATCTCAGCATCATCAAGGAGATGCTGGAGAGCGAGGTTTCAGAGGATTTGAAGCCATTGAAGGAGCGTGTAGCTAAGCTCGTAGATCTTTACGAGGCTGCCATCAACAAGGTGAAGGAAGCAAACGATCAGGCTGTTCACGACTTCCTGGCTCGCCGTCTCTACAACATGACTGGCGACATCGTAATGTCTCTCCTCATCCTCGATGATGCAACCAAGGCTCCAGAGATGTTTGCCAAGAGTGCCAACGTATATGTTCGCATGGCAGAGGAGGAAGTTCTCGGTCATTCTGCATACATCCAGAACTTCAAGGCAGAAGATTTGGAGAGCTTCAAGGCGTAAGACATTTATAAGAATAAGATAATTTAAAAAGTCCGTGGGCAAACGAATGTTCACGGACTTTTTTTATATAAGGCTGTACTTGGCAGTATCAATCTCCTAGATAATCAGTTTTTCAGGGCGTTTGCGCTTATCCTTATTGGCACCCTTGCGCATCATTTCATCCTTCCATTCCTTCTCACGCTTCAGGTTTTCGGCATCTCTTTTACGGATATTCTCCATAATGAAATCGATAGGTTTCTGTACACAACTTTTACCTGCACCTGTGCCTGCAAGCAGCACACTCGCCAGGGTAGCTTCGTGCTCCACGTTATCGATATATCTGAATCTGGTTCTTCAGAGATGGGTAGCCAGCGGAGGAAAAATGGCGCAAGCCACAGCCGGCTGATAGATTTCCGGAGTCTTGAAAATCAGCAGCTCCACCAGCTTCAGCAGCTTCTTCGGCATCGGAGGCGGAGCAGGATAATCCTCGTCTTCGGAACTTTGAACTCCGTTACTTTGAACTTGGAACTTTGAACTTGGAACTGTATGATTACCATAGCCTGCCATTTGCCCCATAAAGCCCCCCGCCAGGCGTCCCGGGGATTTACAATTAGGTATTTTCAGCTGGTCGATGGCATAAGCAAACTCCTGCTCAGATATACGCTTGGGGTTCAATTCGCCTTTCTTGGCTCCCTCATCATCAGGAGCCCACTGGTTGCTTTTTGGTTGTAGTTCTTCTTCATTCATATTATTATGGTTTTTAAGTATACGCAAAAGCCCCGCCTAACGAGAGCGTTGTACTCTGCTAGGCGGGGCTTGCGTTCTTTATTGTTATGTTGTTATTCTTTTAGAATAGGCTATTATATTATCATTCTACTATTTTAACTCCAGCTGCTCAGCCGACAGCCCTGTTATTTTCATCACCGTGGCTGTATCCATACCATTTGCCAGCATCTTTCTGGCAATCTCAAGGCTTCGTTTGTTCATGCCCTTTTTCATTCCTTCAGCCAGCCCTTTCTCCATTCCTTCAGCCAGTCCTTCTTCTTTTCCTTCTCTCTTGGCTGTATCTATCGAATTCTTGATATCACGATACGCCATCTTGCTGGCTTCGTACTCCCGCTGCTCCTGCGGAGTGAATCTTGCTATCTCGGCTTCTTCAAAGAGGCGGTCGAAGACCTTGTCGCATAACGCCTTAGGGCGCTGAGTAAGCTTGTAAAGGTTCTTTAAGGCATAGAGCCACTTGTCGTAGAGCGTTTCCAACTCGTCAAGCGACTTGTCGAACTTAGCGATTTCTACGTAGATAAATTCCAGCTTATCGTAAAAAATCTTGTGCGTAGCTGTATCACATAGCTGTACATGATGGCGGATTTCTTCCTTATTGAAGGCTGCCTCGTTCATGTTGAAGTTGAGCAGGGCAATTGTGTAAACATGGTTGAGCTTGAAATCCCATTCACTACCCTTAGGAGCCTGCTCACGGATAGGGAAGGTGGAATAGAACAGGGCACGGTCCTTGAAGTATGTCTGGTATGCATTCTGCATTTCCACGATAAACTTCTCGCCGTTTTCTCCTTCGCAATATACGTCAAAGATGGCCTTGCGGTCGGTATATATGTCGCCCACTTTCTCCGGATTCAGATACTTCACGTCCTTAACAACCTGTCTTCCGTTGAACAAGCTGTTAAGGAAACAGATCAGCAAATCCTTGTTGGGAGCTGATCCGAAAATTCGCTTGAAACCGAAATCGGTCAACAAACTGATATATCTTTCTTCTACCTGCTTCATAATCCCAATGTTATTAATATTTCTATTGCATCAGCAAAGTTACGATTTTATTTTCATACTCGCAAGAGTTTTCCGATAAAAGTTTTGAATAAAGTTCAATCAGCCCACTGCCTACAACTTCATTAGTTCAGCCTTGCTTTCTTTTTCCGGTAATGCCGAAATGTCTAGCAAGCGCTTGCCAAACTGATGGAGTACCGGATTATCCACCCCTTCTGTAAGATCAAGAATATCAATGGACAAATAAAAACACAATTCACTAAATTTTCTGAAGTTTTCATGGCGCTTCTGAAAATCAGCCTTCAACATCGGGAATGTAGCGACATATTTTTTAAATTTCTCCACTCTTCGTTTTTCATACAAAAAATTGTCATCAGACTTGTTGCCAGGATAATTATCCAGACGCTGATCATATAACAGCTCTGCCAAATTCAACAGCTGCTCGGTATGCAGTATGTCAAAGGATACAAAGGTGTGATGCAATATATACGGATCGTAATCGGCAATTTCAGAGAAGGAACAACCATTGGGAAATATCGTAAAGCTCTCCATGCCGAGCTTGGGATGCTCCACTATCTTAAAAAACGATTCAACAAACTGAGAGCGTATAAAATGCTTCACTATATCCATCATCTGTAATGAAGAATCATGAAGGTATCGCTCGTTGTAACGCTGAAAAAAATGATGAGTGAAAAACTGCACATGAATCCATGGCAATACCGTATGTGAATATACAGCCATATTGAGCTCACCCTTATATAGGAAAACACAGCAAACATTAATAAAAGGACCATTTTCCCGTGTTTCCTTCTTATTCCTGCTTAATGGTGTAAGCAGCATCTTGTTGTGTCTGGGAGATGTCCACTCCACGGTCTTGAACAAGAGCTTGCCATTAGGTCGGTTCATAACCTCTTTCATATACTTCTTAACGGGCAGGTGGACTTGGTATCTGACTACGTTCTTATAATCCTCTTCCAATTCCTTTGCAATATCTGCATAGCTCATTGTATCTGTTATCATACTAATTTTTATTAAGTGATTCATATTCCATAAGTTCTCACTAAAGCGGAGGATAGCCTAGCCATGACAGCGAAGACCAAAGAGTTCATCTGCAAAGATAAGCTTTTTCTACGATATATGCAAATCTTTGAGCGTTTTTTCGAGAGGCATCCTTGGAGTTTTATTTACATCGAAAGAAGTCACATGGAGATTATCTGTTGATACTGACACGAACCTAGGATTTGGCCCGGTTTGACTCAATTACTCAATTACTCAGTTACTCAGTTTATTTCTAGCCCCCTATACCTGGAACTTGGTTATAAATTGAAAGTATATTTTTTATATTATATATTTATAAATATATAATATACTATCTATACAAGAAGAAACATACGGGCAGAATAAAACTGAGTAATTGAGTAACTGAGTAATTGAGTACGATTTCGAGGAAGAACGGACAGACGCCTTATAATGGGTTAAATGATTATTTAATAGTAGTTTAGACTGAATCTCTATGTTTTTCTGCCAGCAACTCTATATTTCTCTCTTCTCTTTCTTACGAGTTAGGATTATTAACGCAGTTTCAAATTGAAAGCTGCTGAAAATCGGCCCTTATCACACCCAGAAATTTGGTGGTTCCAGAAAAAAGCTGTATCTTTGCACCGTCATTCAGAGATAAGGAGACTTATCGGAAGAATGACAAAAAACTGAATGAGTAACCATTAAAATTGAATTATTAACCCTTTAAAAAACTGATTGACTATGGGACAAGGAACTAGTAAGGCAAGATTACACGTACCCCTCAGACGGGTGAGAACGCAGGTAAGAAGCTCTGGTATGCTACTGCCGTGAGCGACCGTGTGTCTTTTTCACCCCTGAGGTCGTAACCTTTCACCCTAATCAGAAATAGGGATTTCCCCTTCTACTTTAGGGAATCCTTCTCGTTTCTTTTCGGAAGAAAGTAGTACTTTTGCAGGCGCAAACAAGATAATGACCGAGCACTCTTTTTTAAAGGGGCTCAAGATTATAACTTTCAAAAACAGTATCGCTTATGAAAAGAAATGAAGTAATGGCGCTCATCGCCACAACCATATTGATGTTTGCCGTATGCCTCTCGGCTTCGGCTAAGGGAAAAAGAAACGTGGAGCGGGGAATGACCAAGCAGGAGGTAATCGGCATTCTTGGAGAACCTAAGCTCACCAGTTTCGACATGTATGGGGACAAATGGGAATATGACAAATATAATTATCTGTTTGGAGATTCCAAGTACATCACGGTTTTCTTCGACAGAAACGGGAAGGTGGTGCAATACAACACGAGGATCATAGAACCGAACAGCCAGCAGTCGAATGCTCAGCAGCCTCAACACCCTACTCCACCCCTCTATGATGGAAGATGTGATCCCGATGACAGAATGGATTACGGCTACAGCCTCGATGATGCTTCCTTCTCCAAACTATATAATAAGGTAAAGCAAGCAAGCTTCAACGACAACAAGTTCGACCTGATAGATGTGGCAAGCCTCGGCTGCTATTATTCCTGCGCCCAGGTGGTCCGCATCATGAAGATATTCCCTTTCGACGACGAACAGCTGAAAGCGCTCAAAATGATGGCGCCACATATCGTGGATCTTCAGAATACAGGCCTCATCTATAAAGTATTCAGCTTTGACAGCGAAAAGGAAAAAGCTGAGGAAATCATCAGAAATAGCAAATAAATAAGGTGATTGATGCGGATTGCAAATCCGCAGAGTATAAAAGGTTAGGTCATTTTTTGATGCCGGATTGCAAATCCGGCAGGACGCCTAACGGATACCAGATAACCACGGATTTTTCTTTCCCCCTCCCTTTCCATTTTTTACAAAAATCACAAGGATTGTTAAAATTGAAACTTTAAGATAAACTTTTCCGTCTAAATGCAATCAGATTAATATCTTTCTGAAATAAATAAAACAGGTAAAAAGAAAATAGAAGAAGATTATGAACGGAAAAGTAAAAAACGCAATGGCTGCTCTGCTTCTTGTGGCGGCACCATTGGCTACGCAGGCAAAACAATGGTCGCTGAAAGACTGTATCGACTATGCGCTTGCCAACAACATTTCTCTTCAGAAGACGCAACTCACCAAGGCCAGCGCCCAAGAAGATTATCTGCAGTCGAAAGCTGCTCTGCTTCCTTCGCTCAGCGCCAGCACCAACCAAAGCGTGAACTATACGCCGTGGGTAGCTAGCGGAATCAGCGGAGACGGTTTCTCGAGAGCAAGTATAGACAAGGTTTATTACAATGGAAATTATTCCGTATCGGGAAACTACACCATCTGGAACGGAAACAAGAATCACAATCAGATTAAGCTGAACAAACTTGCTGCCGAGGCTGCCGACCTTGATTCTGCCACTCAGGCTATCAAGCTGCAGGAACAGATTGCACAGCTCTATGTTCAGATTCTCTATTCAACTGAGGCTATCCAGGTGAACAAGGAGAGCTATCAGTCGAGCTTGCAGAACGAAGAACGGGGCAAGGAGATGGTGAAAATTGGAAAGATGAGCAAGGCTGATCTGGCGCAGCTCACCGCTCAGAGAGCACAGGATGAATTCAACATCGTACAGGCTGAAAGCAATGTGAAGAACTACAAGCGACAGCTGAAAGAACTGCTTCAGATTACAAGCGATGAGGCGTTCGACATCGAGATTCCTAACACTACCGATGAGATGGCACTCGCTGCGGTTCCTGCCCTGAATGGTATTTATGAAGCTGCACTCGACAATCGTCCTGAGTTCAAGACCTTCCAGAATCAATTGGCACAGAACGATTTGAGCATCAAGATTGCAAAGGCGGGCAAACTGCCTACCATCAGCGCCAACGGTGGTATTACAACCAGCAATACTTCCATGAACAGTACAAGCTTGGGCAAGCAGCTGAAGACCAACTTCAATGTTGGAGGCGGCATTGGTGTCAGCATTCCTCTCTTTGAGAACCGCTCTACCAAGACACAGGTGAACAAGGCGTTGATTCAGCGCGAAAGCATTCAGCTCGACCTGAAGAACCAGCAGACTCAGCTCTATTCTACCATTGAGAATTACTGGTTGCAGGCAACAACCAACCAGAGTCAGTTCAAGGCGGCTAAGGTTAGCAGCGAGAGTGCTCAGACCAGTTACGATCTGCTGAGCGAGCAGTTCAAGCTGGGATTGAAGAATATCGTTGAGCTCCGAACAGGAAAGGATAACCTGCTCAAGGCGAAGCAGAACGAGCTCCAGGCCAAATACCTCGCCATCCTCAATATCAATATGTTGAAATTCTATAAGGAGGGACATATTTAAGGAGTTAAGGAGTTAAGACATATGTTTTGCTGCTTGAAAACTACGCCAAAAGACTATTGTCTTAACTCCTCAGCGACCGAAGGGAGCGATAACTCCTTTAACTCCTTAACTCCCCCTTATAACGTTTTATTATTTCGAATAAAATTAATCTGAATATAAATGAAAAAGTTGAGAATTAGCAAAATCTGGATTGCTGTCGTGGTGATAGTAATCGTTGCCGTGGCGGCATGGGCGATGTCGGGTGGAAAAAAGGAGGAAGAAATTAACTTCAAGGAGGAAAAAGTGGCGCTGAAAACCTTGCAGAACAGCGTGACTGCTACAGGTACTATCGAGGCTGTAACCTCAGTAACTGTGGGTACTCAAGTGAGTGGTATTGTCAACAAACTTTATGTTGACTACAACTCCCAGGTAAAGAAGGGACAGGTCATCGCAGAACTCGACAAGACCAATCTCCTGAGCGAACTGAATACTGCCAAGGCAAACCTAGCCAGCGCACAGAGCAGTCTGAACTATCAGGCAGCTAATATGGAGCGCTACAAAACTCTTTACAAGTAGGGACTTGTCTGCGCCGATGAATACGAGAATGCGCTCTTAACCTATCGCCAGGCTAAGGAGCAGGTTGCGTCTTCTAAGGAAAACGTGCAGAGAACGCAGACCAACCTAGGCTACGCTACCATCACCTCTCCTATCGACGGAACCGTGATTTCGAAGAGTGTAGAGGAAGGTCAGACCGTGGCTGCAAGCTTCAACACCCCAGAGCTCTTCACCATTGCCAAAGACCTGACCAACATGCAGGTAGTAGCCAATGTGGACGAGGCTGATATCGGCGGCGTAAAGGAAGGCAACCGTGTAACTTTCACCGTAGATGGCTATCCTGATGACACCTTTGAAGGAACCGTAAAGCAGGTGCGCCTGGAAGCTACAACTACCAATAACGTAGTAACTTACGAGGTTGTAATCTCAGCACCAAATGCTGATTTGAAATTGAAACCGGGTCTTACAGCCAACGTTACCATCTACACCCAGGAGCGCAGCGGCGTGCTCGCCGTAGCTAACAAGGCTCTCCGCTTTACTCCTACCAAGGAAACCGTGGGCAAGAACATGAAGATTGTTGACTGCAAGGGCAAGAATAAGGTCTGGACATTGAACGACAAAACTCTCACCGCTCATCCTGTAACCATCGGTCAGACTGATGGAATCAACACAGAAATCACCAAAGGATTGAAGCAGGGCGATAAGATTGTTACGGAAATCGTGGTGAATGTTCCGGAAGAAGAGGATGCTCCACAGCAGAGCCAGGGACTGATCAGCGGTCCGGGTCCTAGAGGAAAGAAAAAGTAAAGCTAAAGAAGTTAAGGAGTTAAGACATGTGTCTTGCTGCTTAAAATTACGCCTAAAAGACTATTGTCTTAACTCCTCAGCGACCGCAGGGAGCGATAACTCCTTAACTCCTATCAAATCCCATAAAAGAATAATTATGTCTGAAACATCAAATAACAACGAGAACAAGAAAGTGGTGATAGAGCTCGACAACGTGCGTCGCGACTTTCTTGTGGGTGATGAAACCGTCCACGCCCTGAAAGGCGTAAGCTTCAAGATCTACGAGGGCGAGTTCGTCACCATCATGGGTAAGTCGGGTTCCGGCAAATCCACCCTGCTCAACCAGCTGGGCTGCCTCGACACCCCTTCCAAGGGTGAATATTACCTGGATGGCGTGAGCGTGCGCAAGATGAGCCGTAACGACAGAGCCATCCTGCGCAACCGCAAGATCGGCTTCATCTTCCAGAACTACAATCTTCTGCCAAAGACCACGAGCGTAGAGAATGTAGAGCTGCCGCTGATGTACAATCCTGCCATCAGCGCAGAAGAGCGCAAGCAGCGTGCCATCGAAGCTCTGAAGGCTGTAGGATTGGGCGAGAGACTCTACCATAAGAGCAACCAGATGTCGGGTGGACAGATGCAGCGTGTAGCCATCGCCCGTGCGCTGGTGAACAATCCTGCCGTGATTCTCGCCGACGAGGCAACGGGTAATCTGGATACGAGAACCAGCTTCGAGATCCTGGTTCTCTTCCAGAAGCTCTATGCTGAGGGCAGAACCATCCTCTTCGTAACCCACAACCCGGATATCGCCAAATATTCCAGCCGCAACATAGAATTGCGCGACGGACACATCATCAGCGATACCTATAATGACAACATCCTTTCGGCAGCAGAAGGCCTTGCCGCCCTGCCAGCCAATACGGACGAATAAGGGAAGTGAAGAACGAAGAGTGAAGAATGAAGAGTGAAGAGTGAAGAATTCAACAGCTTTACTAATCATAAAGTTCAAAGCTCAAAGTTCAAAGTAAATAAGTTCAAAGTAAATGAATTATCAGAATCTTTTAAAGATAGCCCTTCGAGCGATAGCAGCCAACAAGATGCGCTCCTTCCTCACAGCCCTGGGCATCATCATCGGTATTGCAGCCGTGATTACGATGCTTGCCATCGGACAGGGTAGTAAGGCGAGCATCAAGGCGAACATCGCCGAGATGGGTAGTAATATGATTATGATTTCGCCGGGTGCAGACATGAGAGGCAGTGTGCGACAGGATGCTTCCTCGATGGAGACCCTGAAGCAGGCAGACTACCAGAGCATCAAGGAGGATTGTAATTACATCAGTGCCATTTCGCCTACCGTAAACAGTTCGGGACAGTGGATTTATGGCAATAACAATACGCAGAGTTCCATCTATGGCGTGAATCAGGACTACCTGAGCATCCGACAGCTGAAGGTGGCAGATGGAGAAATGTTTACCGATACCGACATCAAGGCAGCTGCCAAGGTCTGCATCCTGGGTCAGACCGTAGTGGATTATCTTTTTCCCGACGGCAGCGACCCGATCGGCAAGGTAGTACGTTTCAACAGCATCCCGTTCCGTGTAGTAGGTGTGCTCCAGAAGAAGGGTTACAACTCCATGGGAATGGACCAGGATGACCTCGTACTCGCCCCATACACCACCGTGATGAAGCGAATCCTGGCACAGACCTATCTGGGCGGAATCGTATGTTCTGCCATTACCGAGGAAGCTTCGCAGCCGACTCAGGATCAGATTTCAGAAATCCTCCGTCGCAACCATAAGCTGAAGGACGCTACCGAGACCACCGAGGCAGATGAGGATGATTTCAACATCCGTTCGCAGGAGGAAATCTCCAGCATGATGAATTCTACCATGTCCACCATCACCATTCTTCTGGGTAGTGTGGCTGGAATCTCCCTGTTGGTGGGCGGTATTGGAATCATGAACATCATGTACGTTTCAGTTACCGAGCGAACCCGCGAAATCGGTCTCCGAATGAGTGTGGGAGCCAGGGGTATCGATATTCTGAACCAGTTCCTCATCGAGGCGATTCTGCTCTCAGTGACCGGCGGAATCATCGGAGTGATATTGGGAGTGAGTCTGTCGCTGAGTCTGAATGCCTTCCTGCATATTGCCACTCAGATAGAGCCTTGGAGCATCATCATGAGCTTCGCCGTCTGTACCTTCACGGGCGTCTTCTTCGGCTGGTATCCGGCAAAGAAGGCTGCAAGACTCGACCCTATCGAGGCAATCAGATACGAGTAAAAAACTGATTAGTTTTTTCTGAAATATATCTGTTTTATCCAAACTTTATTGTATTTTTGCAGAAGAATTCAATAAACTTAAGATAAAACAGATAGAAAGAAAATGAATACAGAAATATTATCAGCAGATAAAGACCCGATGGGCGCAGCTATTCTCGACTTCCAGCAGCATGGGAAAGCAGCCCGACTGAGAGTGCTCTCTTCGATGTTCGAGGAAGACGAAATGCCAGTGAAACATCTGTTCAGAAGCACCCGGGAAATGCCGATGCTGGAGCAGAAAGCCCTGCAGCTAGCCAAGGGACGAGTGCTGGATATCGGTGCCGGAAGCGGTTGCCATACGCTCGAACTTCAGAAGAAGGGACTGGCGGTGAAGGCGATTGATATTTCGCCCTTGAGCTGCGAAGCGATGAAGCTGAGAGGGGTGAAGGATGCGGAATGCATCAATCTCTTCGATCCGCATCTGAGCAGTGGGAATCATTCCAGAGAGCACCAGGAGACTCATTCCGAAGAGAACCAGGAACAGTTTGAAGGCGGTTTCGATACGATTCTCCTTCTGATGAACGGAACGGGAATTGCCGGAAAAATAGAAAATCTCCCTGCTCTCTTCCTGCGTCTGAAAGCGTTGCTGAATCCGGGCGGTCAGATTCTCATCGATTCCTCTGATCTGAAATATATCTACGAGAATGAGGATGGGAGTTTCGACATCAATCTGAATGGAGCCTATTACGGAGAAGTGGATTATCAGATGATTTACAAGAATGTAAAAGGCGACCGTTTCGATTGGCTCTACGTAGATTTCCCATTACTCAAGTCCATTGCCGAAACCTGCGGGTTGCATGGTGAACTCGTGGAAGAAGGCGAGCATTATGACTATCTGGCTAGGTTTTTCTAATGATTTCAAAGGATTTTTTGAAACTTCATAAAAGGATTTTCTAAAAAACATCATAAAAAAGTGAAGGAGCTAAGACAAATGTTCTTGGCTCCTTCATTTTTTCCTCCTAACCTATTTTATTTTATCGTTGAAATCGTGACATCCGAGAAATCTTTCATGTAATCAAGAATCTCCATGGTGTGGAAATCGCGCTTTGCCTTGATTTCTATGTTCGCTTCCAGGAATTCCTCCTTCGAGAAGCGGCGCTCTTTCAGCTCATAGGAATGAACTTCCAGGCCTTTCTGCTTGATTTGCTTGATAAACTCCTTCACGCTTTCACGCGATGGCGCGGAGAAGGTCAAGTCGACGGTAGTTGTTCCCAACTGCGGAATCCAGTAGTTCAATACTTCCAGTCCAAGCAGCACCATCGCCGTGGTAATAGCTGCAGCCATATACATTCCCGTACCGCACGCCAGACCAATAGCCGCTGTCACCCACAAACCAGCCGCCGTGGTAAGACCTCTCACTACGTTTTTCTGGAAGATAATCGTTCCAGCGCCCAGGAATCCAATGCCCGAAACCACCTGCGCAGCCACACGGGAAGAATCCTTTAAATCAAATCCAAATCCATACTGGGAAACAACACAGAAGAGCGCACTTCCCAATGCCACGAGAAAGTGAGTACGGAAACCAGCCTCCTTGGCACGATATTCTCGCTCTATTCCTATCGCACCTCCTAAAAGCAGGGCGAGAGACAGGCGAATGGTCAGGTCAATATAAGTTGCATCCATAAAATATCCTTTCTTTTAAAGTTTGCTTGCAAAGATAATATAATTCGAAGACAATACAAAATAAATCTATTGATTTTATGACGAAAACATTTTTTTCCTTGGTAATTCAAGAAAAAAGCGTATTGCAGCCAAGTCTAATTCCTCTACCGACGGAGAGTGATTTACCGATAAAGAACACTTACGTAAAGTTGGAATAACACTTACGTAAAGTTGGAATAACACCTACGTAAAGTTCAAGTGAGGCTCATTTGGAGTTCAAAAGAGGCTTACTTGAAGTCCAAAAGAGACTCACTTAAAGTTGGGAAAAGCCTTACCAGATGGCAGCCAGGACGTTCTGGAAACTGCATCGCGACGTATCTGACTTTACGTCGGGACATAACGGTTATTACGTCGGGACGTATCAAATGCTACATCGGGACGTAATTTCTTCTTTACCGTGGCAATGCGTGGCAATAAGGTGGCAATAAAAAAGCGCTTATTGCCACGCGTTATCAGTTTATAATCAAAGAGTTAAGTGCAAGTGTGATAGATGTGGCATTAATTTAGAGAAAAAATATACTTTATCCGACACACATAAAAAAGGGAAGCGCCGAAACGACACTTCCCCATGGATTGGATAAGTTATATAATCATCTGTCTCGCGACATCTTATTCTGCGTATGCTGTCTTGTAGGCAGAGTCAAAGAACATAGCGCAAGGACCTACGCCAGTTTCATACTCATGCAGCTTCTGACCAGTGCTGTCATACTCCACTACATAGCCGTTACCACTATAGTCGGCATAGCCATTATCGCCCATTTTATAAGAGAGCACGAATATATGACCGTTCAATGGATCGGCGAAAATGCCGCATGGGCTCACAGGCATCTCAGAGAGCGTCATCGCCTGTGGTTGTGTACTTCCTGCTGCAAGCGCACTCACGCTAGGAGTGCCACCATAAGGTGCATTGAGCACATAGAAATAAGGACGAACCACATCCATACGTGTTGTAGCCCCAGGGGTTACGCATACAGCATAGTTGCCGTCTGCCACCTTCTGTGACTTGCCCTCGGCGAAACTCACTGCACGTAGGGCATTCTCGCCATAAGCATTATAAGAAGCATCATAATACTGGTTGTCGAGAACATACAAAACATTAGATGCATAATAGATGCTGGTAGGATTGTTCACGCCCTCGATATTCTTAGTCTCTACATTGTCGTTGGAAAGATTGATGCAAGAGATGTTGCCACCACCAGCACCATAGTTGCTGTTGGCTACATAGATATTGCCATGGGCGATGACCAAGCCCTCAGGATAGTTGCCCCCCTGCCACTTCTTTTGAAGAGCAAAACTTGTGGTGTCCACGGCTGCTACATAGCCTCCGTATGTAGTGAAATATACATTTCCACCACCAGCGATAATATGGCGAGGCTCGGCGCCCTCGGCATTGCCCAGCAACTCTGTGGTCTTGATTTGCTTGATGCTCTGCTTGGTTTTCTTGTCGATTACCTCGATAGTGTTGCTCTGGTCTACGGCGAGATAAATCTTGTTGCCATATACGATGCCGTCATTGGCAGTATTACCGAGCGTACGACCGTTAGCAGTCTTGAATACGTTCTGTGTAGCTGTGCTTGAAGCATAGTCGATGGCTGTGAGAGAGCTCTCGATCTTGCTATACATGTTACCAGAATTCACAACATAAGCGCCCGTACTATACACCTGGAGATAAGTCTCAGGATCGTCTTCGGCAGGATCGCATGATGTCATCACTGCAGTGCCCATCAAGAGCACCGCCAAACCTAATAAATACTTTTTCATTGTCTTTTTGCAGTTTATATTTGAATCTAATTTGTTACTATCTAGAAGTTATACCCGATGCTTAACATCCAGCTGCGGCGAGGCATCGGATAATGCCCTACTAGTTCATACTGCTCCGACAGCAGGTTCTTCACATCCATCCTGACCTTCACACCTCTCAGGGATTTCCCCAAAAGACTCAGTCCGTCCAGCTGACGATAGAGCGTCAACCCCATGTCCCAGTAGCCATCCACTTCGGTGCCTTCATAATGCTCATTGTTGGCCCATCGCTTGCTCATTCCCTGTCCATGGAGTGAGACATTCACCCAGGGATTCTCCCACCCCAAAGCAATACTGCCCGAGTGCAGAGGGATATAGGCTACTTGATTGCCATAATATTTGGACGAGCGGTCGGTATGGTTCACCACATGCTGGTAGCTATACGACCCTTGCAGCGAGAGTTGCTGCCCCGGAGCCATCTGCCAGATACCACGCAAGGAGGCATCCACGCCAACAACATCAACCCGTGCCAAGTTCACAGTACGCCAAACGAACATATTGTAAGGAACGCCCACAATCTTGTCGGTCACCCGATTGCAGTAGCCGTCCAGCGTTGCTTGAACATTCCATCCCTTATAACGTAGGGATTCGCCGTTTCCCCCATCTCCTGAAGAAGTTTTTTTCCACGTAAGCCCGATATTCAACTGTCGGGTTTTCTCAGGCTTCAGATCAGAACTACCATAATGGAAGAAATAGTTCTCGTTGAAAGTAGGAACCCGGAAGATGTCCTTGTACGAAGCCCTGAGATAAAGCTCATCGCTGGCAGTACCATTCCCCAGGAGCCGATAAGAAAGCGAAAGCGATGGCGAAAGCCGGCGTGCATCCTTGGCAGCCTGTCCTGCTTTGGTAGGATTGGCGCTGCCTTGCTGAGTCTCTATCTTGCGCCCCACGCTGTTGAGGGAAGCCGAAGCCAGCATTCTGGCAAGAGCTACCCATCTTCCCTTCGCATATCGGACGGAGAGCGACTGCAGGATGCCATATCGGTGAGGTCGCAGGTCGGTGGCGAGGGTGCTGTTGAGCGAGTTCATCATCCAGTCGGCGGAGTAATCCAGCGCCCAGCCATCATCCGGCATCCACATCAGTGCTGCCGAAGTATAATATTCCCTCTGCCAGTAGGTAGCATCATTGCGCCGATTTGCCACGAGCGTGTCCTGATAGGCAGAACTCGCCCAGTTCATCTTGGCTTGCACCTTCAGCATCCAACGGTCATCAAGACTTCTGGCTTGCCATCTCGCCTGAGCAAAGGCGTTACGGTCGTGCAACTGTTCGGCTGTTACATCGGTATAAAATCTCACGATGCCTGGCAACTGTCGGTCATTGTCATAATAGTAGAGCTTTGCCCACAATTGGCTCCGGCTCATGCCATCGGATCGTCTGCCCATCATCCAGTGCATATTCAGTTCGCCATGCCCCGAGTTCATCCGGCTGTTGGTTCTTCGCTCATGGGTAGTATATTTACCGTTGCGCAAGAGGAAAGGATAGTTGTTTTCGGCATAGGTGTACTCACCCATCGCCTGGAGGGTGAACCTATCTGACAATCTCTGCACATAGCGCAGATAAGGCGAGACATATCCGAAGGATCCCACCTGCAACTGAGTAGAGAGGTGAGGCTGCTTGTCGATGGGAATCTCGCTCATGGTCTCGATGGCAAGTAAAGCTGCCACCGAGGCTTGCCGAGCCGAAATGAAAATGTCGTCGTTGTCACCAATGGTGAGTCGCAATGTCTGCACTTGGTCGAGCGAATAACGGGACACATCAATTTCGCCGCCCTGACATTCGCTGAGCAGCACACCATCGTAACTCACTCCCGTATGTCCCGCTCCGAATCCACGCACAGCTACCGTTTTCATTCCTCCTGCCCCACCATAGTCGCGCAGATTGATGCCTGGCATGCGGTGCAAAGCGTCGGCCATATCCGTAACGCCAAGCCTTAACATATCCCCCTTGTCCAAAAGCTGGAGAGGCGATGTGCTCGTAAGTATCCGGTGCTGCCGAGCATTCACTTTTACTTCCTGCAAGTGCTCGGTACGAATGGAATCTTGCCCCATACCCACTTGTGCATACAACAGTAGCAAGCCACCGAGACAAAATATCCTCAATGCCTTCATTCATTCTATCTTTTATATTATTATCTGTGTCTCCATCACGAACCCATCCCACGGGGTTGGATAGAATCATCGAAATCTCTTATCCTAAAGACACTCTTTCATCATATTGTTTCCGATGGCAACGGCAGATCTTCTGACTTGCGTCCTCCCAGCATCTTACTCTATGTAAACATAAAAAGATGCAAAACTCATGGCAAGCGGTCTTCCCGAAAAAATGTCAGTGACCATGGTGCTTACCGCAATAAGACGCTTACAGCAGCGGGACTGTCCGGGCTTCTCACCCGATTCCCTTTTAATCACTACGCACTCATCCTGCCTGAGGCGGCAGAAGGTGGCAGCAAACCAATTGCGAGTGCAAAGGTACGATAAAAAAATGAATTAACAGCTAACTTCATGCGCTTTTTATTTGGTAATTTGCGATTTTCTTCTTAAATTTGCGGAAAAATTAAAAATCATACATTTTAATATTATATGGCAACAGTTGACGACAAGAAGATTATCTTTTCGATGGTGGGCGTATCTAAGATTATCCCACAAAACCAGAAACAGATTCTGAAGAACATCTACCTATCGTTCTTCTACGGAGCAAAAATCGGCATCATCGGTTTGAACGGTGCCGGTAAATCTACGTTGATGAAAATCATCGCAGGACTTGAGCAACCTACCCAGGGTGAGGTGGTTTGGAGCCCAGGCTACTCTGTGGGCTACTTGCCTCAGGATCCTCCGCTCGACGAGAACAAGACCGTGAAGGAAAACGTGATGGAGGGTGTGCAGAAAATCTATGATGCACTCGCAGAATACGAGGACATCAACAATAAGTTCGGTCTCGAAGAATATTACGGAGACCCTGATAAGATGGACAAGCTGATGCTGCGTCAGGCTGAGGTGCAGGATATCATTGATGCTACTGATGCCTGGAACATCGACTCCAAGCTGGAGCGTGCGATGGCTGCCCTACATTGTCCTCCTGGCGATTGGCCTGTTACCAATCTCTCGGGTGGTGAGCGCCGCCGCGTGGCTCTCTGCCGCCTGCTCCTGCAGAAGCCGGATGTACTCCTGCTCGATGAGCCAACCAACCACCTGGATGCTGAGAGCATCGACTGGCTGGAGCAGCACCTGCAGCAGTATGAGGGTACCGTAATCGCCGTAACCCACGACCGCTACTTCCTCGACGACGTGAGCGAGTGGATTCTGGAGTTGGACCGTGGCGAGGGTATTCCATGGAAGGGCAACTACTCTTCATGGCTCGACCAGAAGACCAAGCGAATGATTCAGGAGGAGAAGACTGCCTCTAAGCGCCGCAAGACATTGGAGCGCGAGTTGGAATGGGTTCGCATGGCACCTAAGGCCCGTCAGGCTAAGGGTAAGGCTCGTCTGAACTCTTACGAGCAGATGCTCAACCAGGAGCAGAAGGAGCGCGAGGAGAAGCTGGAAATCTTCATCCCTAACGGTCCTCGTCTGGGCAACAAGGTGATTGAGGCTCAGCACGTTAAAAAGGCGTTCGGCGAGAAGGTTCTCTTCAACGACCTCAACTTCATGCTTCCTCCTAACGGCATCGTAGGTGTGATTGGTCCTAACGGAGCCGGCAAGACTACCCTCTTCCGCCTCATCATGGGCTTGGATCAGGCAGATGGCGGCACATTCGAGGTGGGTGAGACCGTGAAGCTGGCTTATGTTGACCAGCAGCACAAGGACATCGACCCTCAGAAGACCGTTTACGAGGTGATTTCCCAGGGCAACGAAACCTTGCGTCTGGGTGGCAGAGACGTGAATGCACGTGCTTATATCAGCCGTTTCAACTTCTCGGGCACCGACCAGAGCAAGCTCTGCAGTGTTCTCTCGGGTGGTGAGCGCAACCGTCTGCAGTTGGCCTTGGCATTGAAGCAGGAAGGTAATGTGTTGCTCCTCGATGAGCCAACCAACGATATCGACGTGAACACACTGCGTGCCTTGGAGGAAGGTTTGGAAGCATTTGCCGGTTGTGCTGTGGTTATCAGCCACGACCGCTGGTTCCTCGACCGAATCTGTACCCACATTCTTGCCTTCGAGGGCAATGGTGAGGTCTTCTTCTTCGAGGGCAGCTATTCTGAGTATGAAATCAACAAGGCGCGCCGCCTGGGCGATACAGAGATCAAGAAAGGTCGCTATCGCAAGTTGATGGAGGAATAAGTTGATGGAGAAATAAAAAGGAGAAGCCCCCATCGGGTCTTCTCCTTTTTTATTCCAGCAACAGGTGTCAACACCATCATCCATAAGCAGCACTCTACTTCTAAGATTTTAAAAACTAACAATATAAACGTTTTAAACTAACAATATAAATATGAGAGCAGCATTCATATCACTATCATTTCTGCTGGCTGGCTCGCTGATGGTTCCTGCCATCGCACATACACCTGCAAGCAAGAAGAAAGTTGCAACTACAACTCAAAAAAGTAAAATCCTGCCGATGAAGGAGTATATCGACCAGCTGATGGCAAAGATGACCCTGCAGGAGAAAATCGGTCAGCTCAACCTGATGGTGGCTGGCGACATCACTACCGGTGGAGCCCTGAACACCCAGGTGGGTGGCGACATTGCAAAAGGCAACATGGGCGGCGTATTCAACATCAAGGGACTCGACAAGATCAAGGCTCTCCAGGACATCGCCATCAAGAACAGCCGTCTGGGCATTCCGCTGCTGGTGGGCATGGACGTAATCCATGGTTACGAGACTATGTTCCCTATCCCTCTCGCCCTCTCCTGCTCCTGGGATACAGAAGCGATGAAGAAGGTAGGCGAAGTATCGGCTAAGGAAGCCAGTGCTGCAGGAATCAACTGGACTTACTCGCCCATGGTAGATATTGCACTCGATGCCCGATGGGGACGAATCAGCGAGGGTAACGGAGAGGATCCTTACCTGAGCGGCGTGATGGGTGCCGCACTCACACAGGGTTACCAGGGCGCCGACATGCGCACAGAGGAGATATTGAAAGCCGATAGAATCATGGCTTGTCTCAAGCACTTTGCCCTCTACGGAGCCGTGGAGAGCGGCAAGGAATACAATACAGTAGATATGAGTCGCATACGTATGATGAACCAATACCTGCCTCCTTACGAAGCCGTAGTAAAGGCTGGCGTAGGCAGCGTAATGTCTTCGTTCAACCTGATAGATTACACCCCTGCCACCGCCAACCACTGGATGATGACTGATGTTTTGAGAAAACAATGGGGATTCAAGGGCTTTCTCGTAACAGATTATGCATCTATCGCCGAGATTCTGAGCCACGGCACTGCCAAGGATCTGAAAGAAGCATCAGAACAGGCACTCCTGGCTGGCACGGATATGGATATGTGCTCCAATGCCTTCGTCAAGCATCTGGCACAAAGCGTGGCTGAGGGCAAGGTGACAGAGGAAGATATCAACATCGCCTGCCGACGCATCCTCGAGGCAAAATACAAACTGGGATTGTTCAGCAATCCTTACCGCTACTGCAATACCAAGCGAAACAAGACCGACATCTACTCTGCCGAAAACCGACAGATAGCTCGCGACGTAGCAGCCGAGACCTTCGTGCTTCTGAAAAATGAAGGAAATCTTCTTCCTCTGAAGAAGCAGGGAAAGATAGCTCTGATTGGTCCTCTTGCAGATACCCGCAACAATATTGCCGGCACATGGAGTGTAGCTCAGGCTCCTGAGAAATACACCACCATCAAGGAGGCGATGGAGAAAGTGCTCAATGGCAAAGCCACCTTATTATATGCTCAAGGTAGCAATATCTGGCGCAACCATGAACTTCAGAAGAACGGCGAACTGGGCAAGTCTATAGCCTGGGGAGATGAGGTAAAGATGAAGAACGAGGCACTGCAGATAGCAAAGGAAGCAGACGTAATAGTATGCGCTATGGGCGAAACAGCCGACATGAGCGGTGAATGCGCAAGCCGCACTAATCTGGAAATGCCTGATGTGCAGCAGGAACTTCTGGCAGAACTCGCAAAGACGGGTAAGCCTATCGTATTGCTCAACTTTGCCGGTCGTCCTACGGTTTTGTCATGGGAGAATGAACACATTCCTGCCATCATGAACGTATGGTTTGGTGGTTCTGAAGTGGGAGATGCACTTTGCGATGTCATCTTCGGCGACAAATCGCCATCGGGTAAGCTCACCACTTCGATGCCTAAGACTACCGGTCAGGAGCCTCTCTACTACAATCATCAGAATACGGGAAGACCAGTACCAGATGACAATCAGAAATTTGCCAAGTTTGCCAGCAATTGTCTGGATGTAAGCAATGGTCCTCTCTATCCATTCGGCTATGGATTGAGCTACACCACTTTCGAGTATGGCGATTTGAAGCTAAGCAGCCATGAAGTCAATACGGATGACTGGAAGATTACCGCCACCATCAACTTAAAGAATACAGGTAGCCGAGATGCCGACGAGATAGTTCAGCTCTATATCCGTGATATGGTAGCCAGCATCTCTCGCCCAGTCAAGGAGCTGAAAGGTTTCCAGCGAATCCATCTGGCTGCAGGAGAAAGTAGGGAAATCAGCTTTGATATCACTCCTGAAATGCTCAAATTCTATAACGCAGAATTACAGCATGTGATTGAACCAGGCGACTTCCAGATTATGGTGGGAGGAAACAGTAAAGAAGTAATGACACAGAACCTCACTGTAAAATAAATCAAGTTTCTCAAATGAGGAAATTGGTTGAAGTTAAAGAAGTTATCACTCCCTACAGTCGTTCGGGAAGTTAAGAGACAATAGTCTTCCGGTGTAAAACGTAGGACATTTGTCCCTTAACTTCCCTCTTACTTTCCTAATTTCCATTAACTTCTCCACATACGACAATTCTGTAATTAATCTCAGACCAGCCCCAGGAGTTCTGCAAAATCATCAATGATAAATTCGGCAGAAGCCAACTGCTCGCGGGTTCCGTTTCCGTAAGTTACGGCACAGGCCTTGCAACCGGCATTGTGAGCCATATCTACATCAAAGGTCATGTCACCAACCACCAAGACTTCATCAAGCAAATCCTCCACATCTCCTGATTCTGCTAAAGTTACGGGATTCTTCATTCCCTTCATTTCTCCCAAAGCCATGAAAACCATGTCGGGTGCTGGCTTCACATGCTCTACATCATCGCCAGCCACAATAGAAGAGAAAATATCTTCCAGCTGCATCTGCTTCACGTATCCGTCGAGCGAGCAATGGTTGCGGCTGCTTGCCATACCCAGAATAAAACCCTGGCGATGTAATTCTCTCAGGGTTTCTATTACATGAGGGAAGGGCTGCACGATCATCGTCTTCTTGTTATCCAGGAAGATTTCGCGATAGGTTGCCGCACATTCCATTCCTTCCTCAGCACTCATTCCGAAGAGCGAGATGAAAGCCTCATCCAGTCTTAAACCGATGGTCTTGGCACAAGCCTCATCCGATTTCACTTCCAGTTTTCTTGCCCGCATCGTATCCTGCAAGGTCTTCACAATGAGACTCTGCGAATCGCCGATGGTTCCATCAAAATCAAAAATTATATACTTCATTACTTTCTTGTTCTAATTTCGCATGCAAGCTCTACACGCCCTGAACCAACGGTCACCGACCGAAGGGAAAGGTAAAGGGCGAGAGTCTTGCAGGAGCTTTTGAGCTTTCAGCCCATCTAGAACCACATGCGAAAGTTCTCTTGTTTTATTTGTTCTTTATCACTTTTATGATGTTGTTACGGGCCACATCCGGCTTCATCGCCTCATCCAGCGGCATTCCTTCCGGAGTAACCTGAATAACCCTATCAAATCCTGTATCCAGCATCGTCTGCCTGTCGCTCACGCCACCCGACACGAGCCACACAAGGGGGAAAGAAGATTCCGGAGATTTGCAATCCCCGGCAAGCTGTGAGCAAGCCACATGGCTTTTATCCGATTCCTTACACTTCAGAACATGCTCCAGAATCCTTTGCGGCAGTTTCCCCATCAAGGTCTGTTTATCACTATGTCCCTCGCCCGTAATCACGAGATCAGCATCCTGAATGAGCGCATCAAACTCAATCTCATCCAAGAGAAGCTCAGCCCCAGGACGAGCCTCTGCATTGAAATATTGCAGGAAAGCATAGCCCAATCCGCCGGCTGCACCAGCCCCAGGAGCCTCACTCCTATCATATCCGAAATGCTTGGCGCTTACCTCGGCAAACTTCCTCGCCCTATCATCCAACATCTGCACCATCTTAGCATCAGCTCCCTTCTGAGGCGCAAAGACATAAGCCGCCCCGTTTTCGCCACAGAGCGGATTGGTAACGTCCGAAGCCAGCACAAAACTGCATTTCTGTCGGATTTTCTTCCAGTCGTCGCCCATCGCCTTGAGCATTCCGATGCCACAATCGGATGTGGCGCTTCCGCCCAAGCCCACGATGAAATGGCGCACGCCTCGGCGATAAGCATTCATTATCATCTCGCCCACGCCCCAGGAAGTAGCCTTCATTGGGTTGCGCTGTTCAGGCTCAATCAGAGCCAGTCCTGCGGTCTGCGCAATCTCGATAATCGCCGTATCATCCACGATTCCGTATTCCGCCTCAATCCATCTCATCAGCGCATCATGGGCATGAATCCTCACTCGCTCTCCCTTCATCGCCGAGAGAAAAGCATCGAGCATTCCCTCTCCCCCATCACTCATTTCTAGGGTAATGATTTCGGGAGAAGCATCATCTGAATTCATTTTTTTCATTTCTGGAATAGCATAATCAGGAGACAATTTCTTTATTTCGGGAGAAGCATCTTCCGCATTCCATTCCTTTACTCCCGAAGCTATCGCCTCATTCACCTCTCTGCTCGAAAGGCAGCCCTTATAAGAGTCGCAAGCAATTATTATCTTCTTTTTAACCATTGTCATTTTTCTCTAATAAATCATTTTATACCCAATTCCCCTCACATTGATGATTCTGATATTTTCATCGGCAGATAACTTGTGGCGGAGCTTGGTGATGAAAACATGGAGACTGCGGGAATTGAAAAAGCTGTCATCACCCCAAAGTTTCAGGAGAATATCCTTGCTCTCTACCACATTGTTCTTGCTCTCCACAAGCATGCGAAGGATTTCTGATTCACGATGTGACAGTTCTGTATCTTTACCATCCAACTGCAGAATCTGACTGGTAACATTCAGGCGATAACGACCGATGGAGAGCCATTGATCAGCAACATCCGGATTATCAGGAGAAACATTCCCCCCATCCTGTTCTTCAGAAGAAATATTTCCTGCAGAAACCCGATGACAAAGCGACTTGATGCGGACGATGAGCTCCTGGATGGCAAACGGCTTCTTCAGATAATCATTGCCACCCAATTCAAATCCCTCTACCACATCATTCACCGCCGAACGAGCCGTGAGAAAAAGCACAGGAGTACGGGAATCCGTCTTGCGGATACGGCGCACCATCTCGAAACCATCTATTTTGGGCATCATCACATCCGCAACCAGCACATCAGGCTTCTGGTCATCAAACATACGAAGCCCCTCTTCGCCATCACGCGCCGTGCGCATCTCGAAGCCCTGTGCCTCCAAGGTGTCGCTCAGAATCATCGCCAAGGATGTTTCGTCTTCTACCAGTAATACTTTTATCTTATTCATTGCTTCTTTTACCTTTAAGATTTGGGAGACCAGCGATGGAATCGCTGGGAACGGGGGTGCAAAGGGGACTAAGTTCTTTTAACCTTTTTACCCTTTTAGCCTTTTACCCTTTAAGAAAATGCAGGGTGAAGCAGCTTCCTTTTCCCGGCTCGCTTTCTACGGAAACAGAACCACCCATTTTCTCCATCAGGCTCTTGACATAGAAAAGCCCGAGACCATAGCCCTTGACCGTATATTTATTGCCATCCGTCACCCGATAGAACTTGTCGAAAATATAAGGCAATTTATCGTGGTCAATACCGATTCCATTATCTGATACGGAAACCAGCACTTCATCCTCGGCTTTTTGGAAAGCCTTGATTTCTATCTTCACGCTATCTTCAGAATACTTGATGGCATTGTCTATGAGATTGCTCACGATGTTTGAGAAATGCATCCGGTCGGCATGAACCATCAGATTTTCCGGTTCTACAGACAACGAAATATTCACCTTTTTATCCGTTCTTTCTCCTGATTTCACTTTCAGCTGATGCTGGGAGATTAATGGTTCAATCACCTCCTTCATTGGAACTTCCACGATATTGAGAAGCATCGATTTCCGTCGTTCCATACTCATCGACAGAATCTGTTCCACCAATCCGCTGAGCGTCTGCAACTGCTTCTGGGCGATGTTGAGATACTTGCGCGCCTTATCAGGATGCTGGAGCATTCCGTAGTTCAGCAGGGAGTCGGTGGCAGCATAGGCTACGGCTATCGGAGTCTTTAATTCGTGCGTGATATTATTGGTGAAATCACTCTTCATCTCATCAAGCGTCTTCTGCTTGAGCATCGTATGAATCAGGAACCAGAAGACGAAAGCCAGGATGAGCATGATGAAGAGCGATGTGGCAAGGATACCTGCCATCTGGCTGAGCACAGTCATCGTAAGCGGCTCTAAGGTAAGGACATATTTCTCCTCATTCGCCTCCCCCTCATTACAAACCACATATTGGTATTGCTTGGCATTGGCGGAAGGCACATACCCCTTTGTCGTCACTTTCGCCAAAACCTTCTTTCCTGCTAAAAGCTGAATCTGATGCGGAAGCGGATGAATATCGTCGCCCACCAACAAACTGTCTGAAAGCATCTTGACAACCCATGCACTATCATAGTCATTGATGTCAGGTTTGGCGATTTCATTCAATTTGACAAACAGCGCTTGTTGCACCATAGTTGCCAGCTTGCCCGACATCATCATCATCAATTCCTGGTCCTTGTCATCTTCACTACGCTTCTCTTGCTTGGTAAAAGTTGTTTGAACAGTCTGAACGATCTTTCCTCCACGAACCTTTTTCACCTTTACCTTTTGACCTATATCATCGTCTTCATCCATAGAAAAAGCAACAGTACCCGTCAGTTGTCTATGAGGCCCTTTATCATCATTGCGCAATCGTTCGATTCGCTTCTTCATCTCCATGAAGTGAGCGTACTCCATTCCACCCTTGATTTTTGCTTCAACCTCCTTTTCCTGAGACTGATAAAGCCCCACGAGCCAATAGGTCTGATATGCGAAGATGCAGACCAGAGCCGTGATGACGAGCGCAACTATGTATTTAAGATGTAACTTCATTCTTTCCTTTATTAAAGATTTTTCCAGATGAATTCAATACTCATTTTCTGAAAATCGGATAAACCTCCGTGGTATTCTTCCATCCCCATTTACCATTCTTTTGTGGCGCAAACTCTCGTCCCATCTTGGCTCCTATCCCCCAATGTTGATTGAACATCACTTCCATGAAGCCACCATAGCTGCTTTTGGGATTGAAAGGAGACATGATGACGCTTCGAGGATCAGAGGTTTTCGTTGGAACATATTGTCCATAGAATCCCACTGTGAGCCAGTCGTTTACCTGATAAGCCATTCGTCCACCAAAAGAAGCTTTGGTGAGATTGCCAAATCCATATACTCCCGTGTTTATCTTTTCTATCCCAGCATAAGGAGAAAAAACAAAACGACCGAAATTTTGTTGATAAACAACCCCTGCAGCCTGACTGTTCATCAGTCCCGGGACTTCAATACCCGAAGAATATACCGCCATCGTACCCAAATTCGGGGAAGGAAGAGAAAAATGAGGTATTGCATTCGGTGCAATCTCCAAAGGTTTTCCTTCTTCCGACATCCAAGGTGCATTCGATTCAGAGTAATAAGATTTGCCTTGAAGTACAGGAAAACCACCGAGCGAAGGACGAGAATATTCCAACGACATACCTTCCTTAAACGACATACCTTCCTTAGGTAAAGATGCCTTCGGAACGGAATCCAAAGAAACACTCTTCACTTCCTGCGCTTGCATTACCAATGTACAAAAGCAAGCCACAACTGCCAATATGAATATTCTTCGTTTCTCTTTCATGCTTGCAAAAGTAATAAAAAAGAAGATAAGTAAGATACTTTTCAGGAAATTATTTCTGATTTGATAAGACTAAATAACACTTCTGATAAGACTTGATAATCAAAATTCCTTGCTGACACGAGATATTTGCAGTACTTTTGCAACCGAAATCGGGAGGGTTTCTTCCGAAAGAACGATAAAAAGATAAAACGATAAGAAGAATATGAAAAGATTGGTTATATTAAGCGCTTGCCTGGCAATCAGTCTTGCCGGCTGGGCACAAGGAAACAGAAATGATTCCCTGAGAATGGACAGCATCATCCATTCCCTCCCCGATGTGATGGTAAAAGGCAACCGACCTATCGTAAAGGTAAAAGGGGCGACATTGACCTATGACCTGCCTCAACTCATCAAAAACCATCCGGTGGACAATGCCTATGAAGCCATCAAGCAACTGCCTGGCGTGAGCGAACAAGATGAAGCCTTGACGCTCAACGCCCAATCCGTAACCGTGATGATAGACGGCAAAACTTCCACCATGACGAGCGAGCAGCTCTATTCGCTTCTGAAAACGATTCCTACCAGCCGCATCGCCAACGCTGAAGTTGTCTATTCAGCCCCAGCCCGCTATCAGGTAAAGGGACAAGTCATCAACCTCCTGCTGAAGCACAACACAGGCTTTCACTCCCTGCAAGGCGAGTTCTTCGGCGGCTACACCCACCAGAACCGCAACAGTTACACAGAGCGCACCTCCTTGCTCTTCACCAACAAGAAATGGGAAATAGACATGCTCTATTCCTTCGGTCATGGCAAGAGATATTATTACTATGAAAATGAGTTTGCCCACACCTTGACTGATGGCACTTCCTATGCCTTCTCTACACATAGCGACAATATCAAACGTCATCTCAACCACAACATCCGACTGGGAATCAACTATCATCTGGCAAAGGATCATCAGCTCAGCTTTGCCTACACCTCACAACTCAATAACACGAGAGGAACTTCAGAGGATGATGGCGATTTCACATCCCTTCTCAGAATCCATGCCAAGAGTCAGTTTCACAATTTCCGCCTGGATTACTCCACACCATTCGGCTTCTCGGCAGGAGCAGAATACACCTATTATAATTCACCGGATGAACAATGGCTGAAAAGCAGTCTCTACGATGAGATTTACGACATCACAAGCCAGCAACGAATCGACAAATGGTACGCTTACCTCAAGCAGGAGCACGACTTAGGAAAAGACTGGGGCTTGAACTACGGCATCAATTACACCACATCAAGAGACAAGAGTTCGCAGGAAAACAACAACAAGTCTTCTGATGGCAACACCATTCAAACCGAAGACCAAATGTGTTTCTATATCGGAGCCAGCAAGTCGTTCGGCCAAAAGCTCACGATGGAAGCATCGCTCATGGAAGAATATTACCACACCCCAATCTGGGATGAGTGGAACCTCTTC
>ULXY01003103.1_pt1 | contig 30767 bp, 40 predicted proteins | sample 1961741 | NCBI WGS metagenome assembly ULXY01 (sample SAMEA4835851, study PRJEB28245) | human gut metagenome | biome: gut microbiome; material: fecal sample | place: Denmark | collected 2008
CTCCGCGCCGAACGCCTTGCGGTTTGCTTCGCGCTTCACCACATCGCTGTCTGCACTTCCGATGCTCTTTGCGGTTTCCTCGTAGGTGCCGACGGTCAACAGGGCTTTTCTATAAATCTCGTTACGCAGCTCCAGCAGGTCACGAGCCTCGCTCATCTTCTCCTTGCGGGTCTTTTCACCGCTGTTGTAGATTTCCTTGAGTTGCTTCGTGATCTCGGACGCCGCCTTGCTCTGCTTATACAGGTAGGAGTAGGTTGCATCATCGGCTGCTGTCGCAAGCTCGGTCTCCTTTACCTGCTTGGCTTCGTCCAGTGCATCATAGAAGTCGCTGCCCAGCCGGTTCTGCCGGACGCTATCTACCACAAAAGCCTTTACCACCGCAGGGACATCTGCTTTCTTGGAAAGCGTCGGGAGCAGCCAGTCACCGATAAAGCCGGAATACTGGTCGATTAGGTAATTGACCTTCTTCGGGGAAAGCCCCTCGATGCCGTTCTTCCCGTGTCGTGTAATCTCACCGAGCCAAATGGAGAACGCATCGGTGCTTTCATCGTACTGCAGATAATCCGGTTTTTCCTCCATGTAGCTGGAAACGATGTCGCCGCCGTACCAGGTCTTATTGGTACTCATCGCAGTAATACCGGCGAAGATGTTGTTGGTCAGCGGATTGTTCGGCGCAATCTGCTCAATAGCGAAAGACGGATAACCGGCAAACGCGCTGCTCGCAGGTTCCCCTTTCAGCCAACGCCACATACGGTTAGTGAACGCCGTAATAACGGAAGGTTCACGGCCCATCGGAACCTTGATAAACTTATTGTCGCCGATTTTAATGAGGATGTTGCTATCCTTGATGTAGTTGGAAAGCTCCTTGTAGTCATCGTCCTCTTTCAGCCCATCATACAGCAGGCCCATAATGATACCGGGTGCCACGCCGTTGATAAGCAAGCGGGAGATCAGCTGTCCAATCTCTTTCCAGCCGCGCCGGTCAATGACATTGCGAATGTTCTTGGAAAGACCCTGCATACCGGGGTTGAAGAACGGCACAAGGGAAGCGTTCAGTTTGCGGGCCGCGAAGCCACCACGGCCAAAGTTGGTTGTAATGTCCGCCGCGTTGTAAAGCGCCTGCTGCACATCGCCTGTGTCCTCCATCGTGCTGATAAATTCAGCAAGTCGGGGGTACTGCTCGACCGCTTCATTGGCAAAGGAGAGAATGTCGATTACTCTATTCAACCCACCAGCCACTTTATCGACTGCACCGTTCTTGAAATGGTGGCGGTCGGAAAGCCCCGTCTTTGGGTCATAATAGGTAGTTCCTTTTCCGCCCATCGCCTGATAGAGCTGCCAATACTTCCCGTTCGTTGCGATTTCCTTTACGGCCTTGCCGTAGTTCTTAATGAATGTGGCATTGCTGTAATGGGTAAAGTACAATGCAGACTGTGCATCACGGACGAAATTTCGCACGATGAATACAGGGTTCCATTGCGTGACCAGCTTCTTGAATGTGCTGTTGATGGACCGCAGCGCCCTCATTCCAAAGGATTTGGATTGCTCAATGGGTCTAAACCCATCGGCCATTGCTTCACTCATGTGCAGAGTAACCGGCTTGCCATCCACCCAAATGCGCAGCGTGTTCTTGAGGTTCTCTGCGGAATCCGCATCAAGGTCAACGAGATCGCCTTCCTCTGTAACACTCTGAATGTATTCCGAGATATCACGGGTAGTATCCATTGCATCTTCATACAGCATATTGCCCAGAATGTTCTTTTTGGCTGCGGAGAAGGTCTGCAAGGTCTGCCTGGCAATACTGTCGATCAGCGGCATGATATTCTGGTTGCCACCTTTTGCGGACTTGATGGTGCTGTTCACCGCAACGCTGTTGGGGTTGGAGTAGCCTCCGGAGGTGCTGGGCATATCGCGGTAGGTGGGAACATAGTGCGGATACAGTTCCTTCATGTACTGTGCCATATCAGCGCTCACGAGTCCGCCCTGCTTTCGCACCTCCATCAGTCCGTCAAGGTAGGCATATACATCCTTTGCCCACTTCTCAAATTCAGGGTGTGCATCCAGCAGGTCAGCTGCGGCGGCACGGCTATCGTCTGCAGTCACGCTGCTGCCGAATACAGGCTTGTCAAACTGCTTTTCTGCCCACGCCTGGAACTGCTTATATTGCTTGGCGGCGGCAATCTGTGCCTCGGTGTAGGCTTTTGTAAGGGTAGTATCCTTGCCTGCGGCTGTGGCGATGTTCTCATCTGTCATTTCCGCAAAGCCGTTGACTTCCCTGTTCAGTTTCGCACGAAGTTCTGCAAGCTGCCGCTGCGCGTTTTCGCGTACACTCATGCGGTCTACATTGTGCTCATGCAACAGGTAGGTGTAAAACTCATCGGTCAAGCCAGCCTTTTTCGCCGGTTCAAATACCTGCATGAGGTTCTTATCGCCGATCTTCTTGCCGTTAAGGTCATACTGCCCGGCGCCGCCAATGGAATACTGCGCCGCCGCAGATGCCTGCCCGACATTGTTCGCTGCATACATGATTCTGCTGTCGCCGACTTCGTTCCCGAATCGCTCCAGCTCATCCTTAGTGTTGATCCACTGGCGCTTAAAGGTGCGCCAGTCTTTGGCGGCTTTCGCCTTAAAGGTTTCCTTGTCCTTCTTCGGCATTTCGGTCAGAACCTTGGCAACATCTTCCGTAGTGGTGGATTTCTGTTCCGCCGTCCTCAATCTGGCTTTGCTCTTTGCCCGATCCTCCCGCACCACTCGGTCAATGCGGTCCTGCGTCCTCCGCCGGTTGAATTCGTCCTTGGCTTCGGACAGCTTTTCGTTGTACTTGTCCCGCACCTGCCGATTGTTCGCACGGAGGTCAGCACGGTATTGCTTGGAAAGTGCGTCATATTTCGCCATGAATTCTGCACGGGCCTTTGCTGCCTTCTCTCGCTCTTTAGCCGCTGCTATTTCGGTGAGAAGTTTCGTCTCTGCATCACGCCAGCGGTCATTCATCTTCGCTTCCGCAGTTGCCTGCTGGCGATAGTCAGCAAGCTGCTGACGGATGTTCTTCACCTCGGCTTGTGCAGCCTTTAGCTCATCGTTTGCTTTCTCTGTTGCTACGGAAACAACCCTGTCGATGTCGGCCATGTACTGGGCATCTTCCATGAGGGAGTAGCGGATATCCTTGCTTTCGGTTGGAGCGGTATTGTCAATGTTCTTAAATTGACTACTGTCAAACGCCACATACACGGTGGCATTATCATATTTGCCATCTACAATGTATCCGTCATAACCAAGCGTATTGCGTGCTGCCTCAAGAACAGCGCCGGCGCCTGCTCCACCGTTTGCAATCTCCGCAAGGATTTCGCTATCACTATCGCTATATTCCATAGCTGCCTTTACGGTAGCATCCAGCGCCCGGTTATACCATGCTTTTGAAGGGTACCCAATACCGCCAGCAGGATCGTAATTCACAAGCACTTCATCACCGGTCGGGTCAACAGCCTGCAAAAGTTTTTTTACTTCTGCCCTTGTCAGCGTAATCTCGCTATCGCTCAACGGCTTTTTGATATCAAGATACCCCTCAAGGAGTTGTCCGCCGTCCTTTTGGTAGCCCTCTGCCATCGGCTTGTAGTCAGTGAAGTAGAAGCCTTGCCCCTCGGAGCTGCCATGCTGGGACATGAAATCGGGGGAAAACTCGGTGAACACCGCCGGGCTGCCGTGATATACAGGTTTCAACCTGTCCTCTGCGTCAACGACTTTGGAGCCGAAGAAATACTCCCGCTGCTCGGCAGAAAGCTCCCTGCCGGTACTGTCCATTGCCGGGATATCCATAAGGGAATGTTTCCCGCTTGCATCTTCTGCGCTATTCTGCATAGAGTAGTTATTGGTAGAAACAATATCGCTGAACGGTACGCCGGAGATATTGACACCGTTCCCGTTATATGTTATCCTACCAATAGAACCACTCTGCTGAAGCTCTCGGGACGCTATTGTAAGCCCGATACGGCGAAGAAGCGGAACGGTTCTATTTTTATCTGCATATACAATTTCGCTGCCCCGGATAAAGTTCTCGGGGTTCTTTTTTGTATATGCGCTGTTGACCTTCTGCATATCATCAACAAGGAATCCTTTTTCGTAAGGACGCAAATCCAGTATTGTAAGCAATGGCTGCCCATTGTCCGCTTTCACGGCTCCGATTACCACCATTCTGCTATTACTGCCGGATTTCCCGTGTCCCTTGCTGCGCAAAATCAGAATCGGGTCTTCAAGTATCTGGGGGATTTTCTTTATTGTGCTGTCGCTAACCTCCGGGTGGTCTTTCTGTATAACATTTAATTTATCACTGGTTAAATATATGTCGCTCTCTATTGCCCCAAGCCCCTGCAAAACGGGGCCGGTATTCCCGAGAACAAAAACCATCCCATTTGGTTTTCCGTCTCTAACCCACTGGCTTATATCATCCGCATAGCTTTCATAGATGGAATAGCGTGCATCCGTCTCAGCAGTCACATCCCCGGTTCTCCCCTCCATGCCGTCAATTAAAGCCCGCTGCGCTTCGGACAGCCTGTTATAGGCTTCCTGTGCAGAGGGCTTTCCTTTTAGCTTTTTGAGGATACGGTTCAAGAAACCTTTAATGCCGGTGGCGGCTTCCGTATTTCTTGCGCCGATGTACTCCAGCATGTCCCGGCTGCCCAAAAGATCACCGCTGATATCGGCAGCGACTTCCTCCGCAGCTGCATTCGGGTCAAGCTCAATTCCATTGCGCTCGTACAGTTCGGTTTTGGCATTCATCATGCCCTTTACCATATCGGCATAGTCGGGGTTCTCTACCAGCGTATCAATCAGCCCGGAATACTTGCTATCAGCTACAAGGTCGTGAAACATCTCATGCCCGAAAGTAACCATCAGCGGATCGCGGGAATTGATGTTGACATAAATGGTGCCATCCGGTGCGCGATAGCCATTGGTCAGGCGGTACTGCCCATCGACCTGCACCGCACCCTCAAACCACACGATAGTCTTGCCAAGGTATTTCGCTGCATTGTTCACCTCGGCAACAGTTTTCTTTTTACTGCCGGGGATTTCAGCTTTCTTATAGCCGATCTCGGTATTGCCGCGCACATCGGTATTGGTAATCTCCTTGATACGGCGCTTGCCGTCTACATCGGTAATGGTGTTTTGCTCAACGGAAAGCCATCTTTCATCGGATTCCCGCTGCATCTGCTCCGCCTGCGCCTGCATATCGGCATCGAACTGGGCGGCAGCCTGTTCTCCTGCAGCAGCGACACGCTGGGCATATTCCGCCTGGGAGATCGCCTGTTTACCGGACTTCGCAATGTTCTGCGTAGCCACTTCGATAGCGGCAATATCCTGTGCTGTGTTTCCGCCGAACTGTACGCCGGTCAACTGGGAGAATGCCTGTCTTGCGGCAGGGTCGTTATTGATGCGAGCAGCTACGCCTTGGTTAGCTGCTACACCGGCAAGGGCGCTGTTGTAGGCTTTCTCTCCTGCGTTGGCAGGATTATCAACTGTGGGCGCAAAAGACTGCCCTACGCTATCCTCGGCTGTTTTAATGGATTGTGTGCGCTGGGCATCGGTAATAGCTGTTGCTACGGCTTGCGGAGTAGCTTCCACATTCAGCTTTTGGGCTGCCTGCGCCAGCGCATCCGCTTTGGAGACCATCGCCTTGATTTCATTGATGGAGACCTGGGTAATATCGTTCTGGATTTTGGAAAGGCCACTCTCGGCATCATAGGTGAGGTTTGCTTCATACAGTCTGCCCACCATTTGGTTGCTGGGGTTCTTCTGCACCTCCGCCGCATAAATGGCAGGTGCGGTGCCTGCGCCTTTCTCCATGCCCTCCTGCACCTGCTGCGCTACGGCAGCAGGGGAAGCATTCAGTGCCTTGCCTACACGGCTATATGTGACGGAACGCATCGCAGCGTTGCCGCCGCCAAATACACCGCCTGCGAGAGCGCCAAGGAGCATATCATAGCCGAAGTTGTCCATCTCGTCACTGTCGCCGGTGAGGGCCTTTTCAATGGCGTAGTTGATAACATCCTCTGCGCCCTCCTCAATGCCTTCGGAGAGAGCGTCCCGCAGCCACTTGCCACCCACGGAATTGGCGAGGTTATACAGGCCGGGGGCTTCCGTCATCAGTTTCTTGGCCACGGCCTGCCCGGCGGCAGACTTGCCCAGCGAGCCATACAAACCGCCAAACTGTTCGGTAAGCATGGAAGCGCCACCGGCAGCGGTGCCGAGTACGAATGCTGTATCCGTATTCCCGTACTTCTCATAGGCATCTGCATATTTATTGCCCGCAACTGATGCAGCCATCACGGGCAAACCGGAGCCGGGGAGGATCGCGTTTGCAACAAGGGACGGCACCATGTTCGAGATCGTATTGACCAGCTGCAGCGCTCCGCCCTCAACAGCACCAACGCTGGCTACATTCTTTTCGTGGCGCAGTTCTGCCTGCGTCTTATAGTCCGTGATGGGGATTTCTCTCTTATCGGCAAGCCCGGCCCGCTTTACGGCTTCGGTACCGCTTACGCCGCTATCCATCAATGCCTTGGCTTCCCATGCCTGCGCTTCCGGATTACCGGAAAGATACGAAGATGCTGCAGCGGCATACTGCCTCATGCTTTGGAATGCATTCTGCACGCCAGAAAGGACAGCATCGCCTGCCTTGAATTTATTCTCGTCCGGATTGTAGTCCTCTACCGCTTCCGCATTTCGCTGGTTCTTCCACTGGGTATAGGCGTTCTCGTACTCAATGGCAGCCTTGTTGGCAATCTTCTGCTGCTCCTTGGCCTGCTGCGGCATATTCCCAGCTCGCATATAAGCCCCGGCCTTAATTGCCGCGTCGTCCCTCTGTTTCTTAATCGCATCCAGCTGCTCCTTCATGGCATCGCTTTGTTTACTAGAAGAAGCCCCAGCAGGCGCAGCCTGTGTAGGCTGCGTGCTGGGGGAAGAGGGATTATATTGGGTAGCTTTCTTCACAGATTGAACAAGAGAGTCAATGCCGCTCCGCTGGTAGTTCTGCTCAAGCTCCGCGGCAGGCGATGCACCGAAAGATTTTTGATAGTTTTGTTCCAGCGTTTTTCTATCCATTTTTCCTCCTGTCATTCAAGTCCGAGAAGTCTTGCCGCCATTGAATCAGAATAACCGGCCCGGCGCAACATGTTGTAGGAGTCCTGCAAGGCGGCATTGTAATTTGGGTTGTCCTTTTTGGTGGTTTTTGTCTTTGCCTTCGGGGCCTTTGCCAGCCCGGCGGAATAGCTTGCCTGTGCGTTCATCTTCCCGGTCTGCGGCTCCCGGTTCGCCTGAATCATGTCAAGGTATGCCTGATTCACCGCATCGGAATAGGCGTTATCCGCATCGGCAAGGCTGCTGTTATAGCGGTTGTTCAGCCGGACATAGGAGCTTTCCGCAAGGCCGCCATTGATGCCCTCACGGGCCAGCTGCCCGGGGAGGTTCTTTAGCGCCATCTCTTTGGCAATGTACGCCCTGCGTGCATTGTCCTCCCGCTGCTGGGCCGCCTGTTTCTGCTGGGCCTCATACATCTGCTGGTTGTAGGCAAGCAGCTGGTCATAGGCAGCGGTCTGCGCATCCAGCTGCGCTTTCAGGCTCTCAAGGTATGCGTCCCGCTCGGAGGTGTCCGTCACTGTGGAGGAAATTGTCGGGGAAACTCCAGCCAGGTTAGCCTTTGCCGAAGCAAGAGCTCCGCCCTTTATCGCTGCATCTACAGCGCCCCTGCCGGGTCTACCAACAGAATCCGCAGCAGCGGTTGCTGCTCTACCTACATCGTACCCAATCGGTTTTATTGTGCGGTTGCTGCCGCCATCGTTTACAAGGGTTGTGTTCTTTCTCAGTGCCAAAATTACCCCTCCTTGTCATATGCCGCTGTGTCATACTGCTCCACAGCGGCTAAAATTCTCCCACGCAGCGCCTGCGCGCTGGCGTGTTCGTTTCTGTATTTTTCTTTGATGTCTTCCAGCTCGGCGACCAGCTTATCATAATCTGTCTGCGGTTTTTCTTCCTCTTTGTAGGCAACGCCGAACCAGTCGCATACACCTTTGCAGAGTGCCTCGGCAATGCGCTTTTTGTTTTGCACAATCCAAATAGCATCCTGCCCGTTATCATGGAATGCGATTTCGGGATAGATCGACAGCATGGGAGTTCTGCCGATCTCGTAAAACTCGTCCTTCTGATAGACCCCTCGGTGGGTGTTCCGGGGGTAAATCTCCATCAGTCTGCGGTAGACCATCTGACAGGCCCGGTCGCTGATGCCTCCGGCTCTGCCGTAGCGCAGGACAGTCGGCCCCTGCGCAGTCCCTTCTTTCAAGGTGGCCGTGCTGGCGTTGGTATGGATGGGCATATGGAGGTTGGATTTCCAAGCGATGCTTTCGGCTACTCGCTCCTGCATCGTCTTGTCTGGGGATGCGACCATCACATCAAACCCGCAGCGGGTGAGAGCCTCGGCGCAATAAGCGCCGATCTCTACACACACATCATGCTCGTACACGCCAGGGAAGCCGTAGTACGGAGCATGGGGCGCCGGTCTGCGTTCGGGGGAAAGATACACTTTAGGCATCTTTCACCACCTCCTCAAGAGGGAATTCCTCCTCTTTGACCTTTTTCACCATGCCGGTGGTGGCTGCGTCATATGTACCATTAGCAGCCAAAGCGACAATAACAGCGTTCAGCAGGCACAGCACCACGCCCTGTACCGTCAGAGCAGAGCCGTTAAAGGCTTCGGCTCCGATGAGGATGGCCACAGAGATGATGTAAGCAAGCAGCTGGGTGTTGATGTTCTTGAGAGGGGTCTGCTTCAAAAACTGGGTAATGATTGTGACCATCATTACAGCGCCAGCATAAGTGCCAAGGGAAGTCCAAGTTACAAATTCGTTCATTTCCATTCTCCTTTACTTTACGAGGTTATTGGCGATTACAGCGACAACGGCAACAGCAATAGCTGCGCCGATACCGGTTAAAATAGACCGGAGGACAGCGTTCCAGTTGTCCCCCGGCTTTCTTTCCAGCGTCTCAAGGCGTTCGCCCTGTCGGCTCAATTCGGTTGTCATGGTCTCCATGTTGGTGGCCAAGCGGTTTACACTGTTGGCGATCTCGCCAAAGGCTTTCACGCTGTTTTCTAGGTTGTCAATCCGGTGGTTCTGCCGCCGGTTTTCGTCCTCCATGCGCCTGGCGAATTCTTCATGCACATCTTTGGGGAGGAAATTATCCATTAGGTTACCTCCTCAAAATACTGGCCTATAAGCTCATGCGGCAGGTAATACAGCACGATGGTTCCGGTTTCATTCAAACGCTTGCAGAGGTAAGTTTTACTGTCCTCCGGGTCAAGGTAGTACTTGCCGTACTCGTATTCCATGCCCCTCGATGCCTGAATTGGGTCGTCAATCGTGCCGGGAGAACTGACATTGACTACTACCCACAGAGCAGGAACAGCCGGAGGTTCCCAGTCTGCTTGCGAGGTGTGAGCCTGCAAGCACTTGTATACCTTGCCACCGTGTCGTCTGCGGTCACCCACCGCATACTTTGTGCCAACTTCCCATGGTAAAAACAACATAGGGTTCTTTGCTGCATCAGCGTCCGCCATGGTGCCGGTCACGCTGTCAATGCTCGTCCGGATTTCCTGCGCCTGCTCTAAGATGTCATTCCGCATTGGCTGTTTCCTCCTTTTCTTCGGTTTCCACGCCAAGGGTTTGCAGAGCTGCTTTCAGCTGTTTCAACTCTGCATCCTGCTTTGCTTTTATTTCTTTGGCTTTTTCGGTGTAATAGCCCATTTAGTTCACCCCCATAATGTTTAAGGCTTCCTGCATATCGGATGCCATAGAACCACCATCGAAATTTTCTACCTCTGCGTTTTCAAAAATGGTATCTTCAGGCACTTTACCGACAACATACTCCGCTTCCTCTGCCAAACAAGGAACATAGCACCCATTTGGGGCCTTCTTCACATATACCAAGGTGTCGGAATAGTATTCCTTGCCCTCTGACTTGATTTTATACATTGTCACACCTCCAGTATCATGGATTTAATTCTGTTCAGCTCCTCAATCGAAGCATTGAAAAAATCATAGTTCCATAACCAATAGTCATCGTGTTCTGGGCGTTTGTATTTCAGCAAGGATAAATCACCCCAAATCCTATCCCATCGGTCTTGGTACTTTCCGTCTTTGCGGTTATTCAGCAGTTTGATTATTTCTGCTGTCAGTTTCCCTCGCTCCAAGCCTTTACCATCATCATTTCTTGCAAAATAATCATAGGCATTTTGGCTTTTGATATAACAAATAGGATTTCCACAGTAGATTATTACATTGTTAATTTCATCAAGTTTTGTGCCATACGGAATGTTTACTTCACCACACAAGGCATTTTGCTTAAAACGGTTAAAACAAATATAGTCCATATGTTATACCTTGAAAGCGGGGGACACGCCCTGCGAAATGGATGCGTTGTAATAGTTGGCACTGCCGGCGGCGACGACAGCACAGAAACTGTTGGAGTAGCTGGACGCGGGAGAACGCTCCCACCAACGAACATCAGTATCAGTAGCATTATGCCGATACTTTACCTTGCTGTTTCCCGCAGAGTAATAGCTGTATTGTTTAAGATAGTTTGGCTCCTGCGTTGAGGCATAGGTTCTTTTCCCGAATACTTCAAATTCCGCAAGCAGGAACACATCATCCTGTGTAGCAGTTGGTGCTACACCGGCAATGCCGTTGCCTGTATTATCGGTATAAATAGTGCTGGTCTTAATAACGGTTTGAAGGTCAGACGGGAAAGCTGCTTTAATAAGTGGCATAATGTCATTCCTCATGCCACAAGACGCCCAACCCCCGGCACTTGTTGTCGAACCACTTGCCGAAGAAGTATTCATACAGAACCACACGCTGCTACATTGGTTGTTGTATCGACTATCGACCAAACATACAGGCGTACCGTTCTTTGTAGCTTTGAATCCCTGAAATGCTATGCCATTTCCCTCACGCTCTGAGTTGTGATTAAAGCCAATGATAAACACCCAAGCAGAATAGTTGGTAAGCGTAAGACCATTGGAAACTTTGCCGTTCATGGTCACTTCTTTGCAGTCACCAACTGACCAGAAGTTTGCTCCCATGTTTGCGTCAGACACTTGCTTGATGGCTGCCCAGCTGTTATCGTTCAGCTCCTGCATCACCAATGCAATATCAACTGTGGCAGGGACGATGATTTCCTGTGGTGCAGATACAAGTGCTCCGCTTGTTGCGGAAACCGTCCATTTGCCCTCCTGTGGAATTTTAAGCCGAGCCTGACCACCAACAGAAACGCCTGTCACAGTCTTACTGCCAAGGGTAGCGGTAACGGTTGCCCCGTCAACGACATTTGCCACGAGCTCAAGGCCGCCACCACCTGCAATGATTGGATTGCCGTAAATTACGCTCATGCTGTTACCTCCGTTATCGTAACCTGTACGGTCATGTCTGCGTTCGGCTTATCGCCAATGCATTTGGCCGTAATCGTTCCGTTGTTGTTCTCCATCCATATCGCAGATGTGCCGCTGTCGATGAGTACGCCGAGGGAGGTAGCATCCATTTGGATGTCTACCTTGCTGTTAACGGTGATGCCGGTTATGGTGACTGTTTGGGTATAGGGGCCGCTGCCTGTCCAGGATGCCGTGGGGAGGGAGAGGGTATTCTTCTTTACCTTGCAGGCGTTGATTGCCGTCTGCTGTGCGGTAGACACCGGCTTATTGGTATCGCTGGTGTTATCTACATTTCCAAGCCCGACCTGGGCTTTGGTCACGCCATGTGGGTTAGCCTTATCGGAAACATGGGTATAGGGGGCCTGCTTCACATTGTCCACATTGCTAAGGCCCACTTGCGTTTTGGTTACTTCGTGGGGGTTGGCCTTGCTTGCAATATGGCCGGGCATATCCGCCAGCGCCGCATTGAACGCCGTTTCCGTACCGGAATAGCCGCCCTCTACGGCGGTCTGATAGGCGGATTTACCATCGGCTCCGGCTACGCCTGCGGGGCCTTGTTCGCCCTGCGGGCCAACGGGGCCTTGAATGCCCTGGATACCCTGCTCACCTTGGGGGCCTGTTGCGCCGGTAGCACCAGCCGGGCCAGTAGCGCCAGTCTCACCCTGTGGGCCTGTTGCGCCGGTATCGCCCTTTTCGCCTTTGTCACCTTTAGGGAGTACAAAATCGAAAACCGCAGCGGAGGTAGTGCCGCTGTTGGTGACGGAAGCAGCAGCGCCGGAAGTAACTGTACCGACCGTGATGGTAGCAGCTGCGCCGTCTGCGCCCTTTTCGCCCGGTGCGCCCTGCGGGCCTGTTGCGCCTGTCGCACCAGTAGCACCTGTGGGGCCTTGCTCGCCAGTGTCCCCTTTGTCGCCTTTCTCACCCTGCGGGCCTTGTTCCCCCGCAGCGCCAGTAGCACCGGTAGCGCCAGCTGGGCCTTGCTCGCCTTGTGGTCCCTGTACGCCTTGCGGGCCTTGCGGGCCGATTGGGCCTTGCAAAGCGCCAACGCTTACCCAGTCATTGGCCGTCTCGCTATAAATGTAGCACTCGCCGTCCTCCTGCACATAGTACATCTTGTTGTTCCCGGCGGGGATCGCGTTTCTCAGCGCTGCCAGTGTAGGATAGCTGTCCTCGATATACAGGCTGGTTCCATCTTTACCGGCAGGGCCTGTCGGGCCTTGCGGTCCCATAGGCCCCTGCGCACCAGTAGCGCCGGTAGCGCCTGTTGCACCAGTATCACCTTTGTCTCCCTTTTCGCCCTTTAAGCCACGAGGGCCAGCAGGGCCTTCTGCACCTGTCGCACCTGTCGCCCCGGTTGCGCCTGTGGCTCCGGTATCGCCCTGTTCACCCTTGGGGCCTGCGGGGCCAGCCGGGCCTTGTGCGCCGGTTGCGCCTGTTGCACCACGGGCACCGGTTGCACCGGTATCACCCTTGGGGCCAGTATCGCCTTTATCACCTTTGGGGCCAGTTGCGCCTGTGGCGCCGGTAGCACCGGCAGGACCCTGTTCGCCTGTTTCGCCCTTGGGGCCCTGGGTGCCCTGTACGCCCTGTAAGCCTTGCGGGCCTCTCGTACCCTGTGCGCCCTGCTCGCCCTGTACGCCCTGCGGGCCCTGCGGGCCTCTCACACTGACGGCCTGCGGGGCAATGGCGGTATCCTGAATGGTGAAGGACATAACGCCGCTGGCATCTACATAGGGAACAATAACGGGGCCTGTCAGGCCTTGGTCACCCTTCGGCCCCTGCTCGCCTGTGTCGCCTTTCTCGCCCTGCGGGCCGGTATCGCCTTTCAGGCCGGTAACAATGGTTTCGGAACCATCATCTGTTACTGTGCCATTGGCGAATTTCAGGCGGCTGCGCTGCGGCGCTACTGTGCCATCCGGCGCTATGATGATGTGGCCGGAAGACCCGGTGGCTTCCCATGTCTCTCCGTCATTGCTGGTTTCCAGCACCTTGTCACTGTTCAACCGGATGTATTTCACATTGCCGGTGATGATGCGCTTGGTCAGCTCCGCCTGTACGGTACTGGCACCACCATTAATATCTGCTGCGCCCATATTGCTGGCAGCCGCCAGTGCGTTCAGGGCATCAACAAGGCTGTTATACGCAGGAATGACGACCTCACGCACCACAGCCTCTACGGAGAATTGCATTTCATTGACGGAAAGGTTCGGGGTGGTGTCCTGCCCAATTACCCCAACCCTGTTGCCGTCACTATCGGTAAATACTGCATCCGGGGTATAGGGATTGCCGTCGGATGCTTTGATCTTTTCAAACATAGCTTACCCCCTGTACTTTCTCGTTTCTCGGTACTCTACTGCGATGTTCTCGATGCCGAACGGCTCCGCATTGCCATTGGAGAAGCGGAACCGCACTTTATCAAGGTTTCGCATATCCAGCTTCCTGCCCAATACCTTCGGGGTCGTATCCGTACTCCATGTCCATTTCGACCAGTCTATATCCTCCCATGAGAAGAAGCGGGCAGTTCTCGCATCGGTCAGAATGGAGATCCATTTGCCGCTGCACATCGCATAGGCGTTTACACTGGTGCGCACAAAAGCGGACAGCCTGCAGGCCATGTACCGGAAGTGTTTGCTGGAGTAAAAGGTCTTGCCATCGATATCTGGGGTTTCCCACTGGCACCCTACTGGTGTGTATGTCTCCCCGTCCATCGTGTCGTTGTAGGAGTTGGGAGTGGTCTCATCGGTATTGAATTTGCATACTTTGCCTTCCGCCGTACCAAAGAACAGTTCGCCGTTATCGTCCCAGATCACCCTTGCGGGTATTCCGGTCAGATAAAAGCACTCGTACTGGTAGTTGGAATACGGCTCCCCATCCTCGTAGTGCTTTTGCAGCAGGTCAAGCACATACACGCCAGCACCGGCCGCAATGAAATAAAAGTCCTTGTGGATGCAGGCATAGGCATCGGCGATATTGCTTTCCGAAAGCAGCTTCGGATTGATATAAAAGCTGCGGCTCTGCACATAGCGCTCGCCGGTCACATCGGAAGCAGTCAGTGCGAAGATGCCGGTGGAGGAAAGGAACAGCGGCTCGTTATCGGTCGGCACAAAGCTGTGCGGGGCGATTGCGCCGTGTCCGGTGATTACATTTCCGGTCTTAAAGGCAAAGGTCTCCACGCTGTTGCCGAGATCATCGGTCTCCGTTACCGTGGAGCCTGTGCGCACATAGACTGCGCCTGTGGTTCCGCTCTTGTGGGCCGCTATCCTGTCGCCCACGATGGAATAACCTACAATGCGCTCGCTGTCCTCGCCCAGTATCGAATAGGATAAATCGGAAAAATAGGAAAAATCATTCTGCGCCGACCAAAAATCCCTGTTCTTAAAGTTCGGATCGCCGGTCACAAATAGCCGGGTGCCCGTCTCGCCATACACAATACAGGTATCGCAGTTCGTAATGCGGCTGCGGCTCCCGCTCCTGTCCTTGGATGCAGTGATATATACATTGTCCGCGCCCTCCAATGGAGATTTACCCGGAGCGGCTACGAATGTCACGGTGCCGCTGGTGCGGTTTACAGTAAAGTCTGTAGTCTCCACCTTGTCTACGAAGGAACCGTCAGATTGCAATATCTTTGCCGTTACAGGTGTTGTATCCAAATTTTCAAGGGAAAGTTGGAATACTGTTGCTGCTGCGGTCTTATCTCCTACATAGAAAGATTCCGTCCACTTATCCGACATGAGGTTGATATCCTCATAAGTTGTTCCGCCGGTGCCATCCGGATTTTTATTGATAACGATGCGCGGCACATAGGCGCTGTCCGATACATTAGCCACGGTAAAGGTTCCGTCACTGTGCGTTACCTTGTAGTAGTGTGCTCCATCCAGCAGGTACAGCGCTTTATCGAAGTTCTTGCCAACCGAAAAGGCATCGTTCATGGCGGAAGAGATCAGCGTATCTCCTGCATACAGTTTCGTGCCCGCATGGATAATATCTGTCCCATCCAGAGAGAACCGACCATTGATACGGCCATCGTATACCGCCGTTTTGGCAAAGCCAAGGCGCTTTCTCACGCGGCCGGGGGAGGAACGGATCATGTTCTCGCAGTTGGGGCTTCTTCTTGGGTCGATATTGGTTGCGCCGCTGGAAAAATCGCAGCCATAAAAGTCGTTAATGACCATGGCATTGGTCTTTACCACATCAGCGCTGGGGAGTTTTGCCGGGGAATATCTCATTTGCTCCCCTCCTTACATCATGAATACGGTTTCAATTACTTGGTGTTTCTCGATGTCCTCGTCCGTCATAGCGCCTACCATCTCTGCAAAGCGTCCGGTGAGGAACTGATTCAGCGCCAGTGTCTCATCAATGCCGCTTGTGGCATCAATGGCCAGCCGAAGTGGAATCAGCGGAACCGCCTTGGGCTCCACCTCTATCTCGGTCGCACCGGAAGCGCCTGCAAGGGTGGCGTGCCGGTGCTTATACTGGATATCGAACTGCCCGCTGTAATGGTACGGGATCGCAATATGGTATTCATCCAGCCGCCGGTAGTCGGAAAAGTCGCGGAAGGTCACGCCGTCACCGGAGAAAAGAATTTTCACCATGCCGTTCATCTGCTGGGGCAGCTCATATGGCACCCATGCTATGTGCTCCGGGATTTCTACCAGCGGGAATGCATAAAACGCAGCGTTTCTTACCTGGAATGGGTACTGCGATTCCAACTTGATGCTGCCGTTAAAGCTGCCGGAAAGCCGCTGGAACTCAGGAGCGGTAATCTGCTGCCGGGCCCCATCGATAGTCGCTGTTAGAACACCGCAAATTTCAAGCGTGTAGGCTTTTGCATCACTGTTGGTAAACTCGTAGGTATCACCGGGATAAACCGTCTTAGCTTCAAAATGGGAGCCCTCCATGCACCGAGGCATGTTCTGAACGATGCTGATGGATTCGATCAGCGGGAACTGCGATTCCACCATTGCAACAGCACCGTCCAGCAGGTGCTCCATTCTGTCCTTGTAGTCGGCTATAAATCCGTTGCTTGCGGCAGCGCCGTTTACGGTGGCTTCATCTATCCACCGTAGCGCACCATTGATGGCATCGTTCTTGTTCATTTACTCACCCCATGTACCCTGCTTCTTCAAGGATGCGGGCGACTTCTTCGGGTACATCCACCCATTCGCCGCGCTTGATCTGATAGGTATAGCCGTTGATGCACACAGGCACTACGACATCTTCTTTGTTCAGCTTGTCCTTCGGCAGACGGATGCGTACCTTCTTGCCCTTGGCGAGTTCCTCGCCGGTCGCTTTTTCCACGATCTCTCCGACCATGTCGGGGTTCTTAATCTCTTTAGCCATGTTAAATCCTTTCTGTAAAAGAAGGGAGGGGTGTTACCCCTCCCTTGTATTTGGTTAGGCAGAAGCCATGGACTGGATGCAGACCATTGCCAGCTCCTGCAGGCGAACAGTAACCGCCATCGCTTTCCAGCCGACACTCGCGCGCTGGTTCAGGGGGTCCTCGGTACCGGCGGAGCCGGTGGGCTTGATGATGATTTCAGGCTTGGAGGATCCGTTCACATCGACCACGCCGTAAGCGTCCTTGCCTACGATAAGGGTCTTATGCAGGGTACCCGCAGTAGCGGTCGTTGCATCGGTGGGGCACATGGTGGTCAGAATGAAACGGACACCATGGATGCGGCCGATCTCGCCCTTCATGATGTTCTCGGCGCCGTTGTACTTGGAGATATCCTGCCACAGGCTGTCGTTCTGCAGGTCGTATGCTACACTGGGATCGCAGAAGCCGATGTAATAGCCGCCCTCCAGGGGCTCGGCGTTGTTGTTGCGCAGGGTGCGCACCGCTTTCTTGATCTCTTCGCTGTTTACCACCTTACCGGCGGCAATAGCGGCAGCGGAAGCAGCGCCGCCAGCAAACTGCTGGGAAGTACCCTTGAAGATAACATCCGCGCAGCGGGTCTCCAGGGTCTTGGCGGCGTTTTCGCCCATCAGCGCAGCGGACTCCGTCAGGACGGGGTCGATGCCGACCATGCTGATCTTGTCAGACAGGCGGACCCAGTTGCCCTCCTGCGCCACTGTAGCGGTCACAGCGGTGATGGACAGGTTGTCGCCGTCAGGGGTCACGCCCTCGGTCAGGGATGCCGCAGGGACATCAAGGGAGTTGAAGCGGCGGAAGTTGATAGTGTCGCCCTCGTTCTTCGGCATGGGGCGCTTCTGGCCGTACTTCAGGAAGGTCAGATTGGGCAGCAGCCGGGACAGCAGGGTGCGGTCGTAAAAGGTTTTCTGTTCAGCGGTAAGATTACCGTAAGTCTGGGTAGTAGTTGCCATAGTTTTATACACTCCTTAATTTTTTAATTCCCCCCGGAGTGCAGCTTGATACAGCTTTTCAAAGTCTTTGTCCGACATCTTCATGTAGTCGGCTTCGGTTTCGGGGCTTTCGCCCGTCAATGCTCCGGGAGATGCTTGTGCGTTGTTGTTAATTCTTCGGAGCGTGTCTTCCTTTGCCTTGTTTGCAGCATCGTTGGCGAGGTCAAAATAGCTGTTCGCCAGGATTGTGTTGAACGCTGCATCCACGCTGCAGGGCGTCCCCTGCTGGGTGCAGTAGTCCATCAATTCAACCACTTGGTCCTTTAGCTTTGTGAATGTCTGCCCTCTTACAGGGTCAGCCTCCAGCTCTCTCATGCGCTCATTGCTCCGCAAGCGGGTAATCTCCGCTTCCAAGGATTGATTTCGGTAAGCTGATACGGGGTCGGTTTGGCCGTCCTCGTCCAGCCGCTGCATCGCAACAAAGGCTTCGTACTCCGCCTTTGTGGTGATGGGTCTGTCATTGTCATAATGATTGGTCAGGCCCATGCTGCGGATAAAGTCGTCCACGCTCTTTTGGGATGCTTCTTTGATTCTCCGTGACACACGCTGTGTCTCGGTCGGTTCTTCCTGCACCGCAGGTTCTTCCTGCTCGACAGGCTCGGTTTCCTCTACTGCGGGAGAGGAGTCGATATCTTCTTCGATATCTTCATTGGCAGCAGTCATGATTTCTTCGTCCATAATTTCCTTTCTGTGGCGAGGTTCGGTTTGTTCCGTTTAGCAGCCACTTCAAAATTGGTTATCCCTCCAAGGGGTTGGTCACATAGGTCGGTGTCCTGTTGGTGCATTTGGGGTTGATGCACTCCAATTGCAGCTTGATAAATGCCTTGGTCTCGGTATCAGGGGATTTGTCCCCGGTAAAGGATAGGTATTTGCCGGTGATTCTCATTTCGGCTTTACAGTTTGGGCACAGCATTGTTGCCACCTCCTGTGAACTTGTCCATGACGGTCGGGGCCTTCGGCACATCCGGCAGCGGAACTCCGCCAATGCCGGAAACGCTCTGTACGCCGTTCACTTCTTCCTCCGGAACGCCAGGCATTCCCACCGCTTGCGGCTGGGTTTCCCGCATTCGCTTGAACTTCTCCTTGAATGGAGCTACATTCGGGTCGGACAGCTCGATGTACTGGTCGATGGAAATGTCTCCTCGGTCAAGCATCTTGTCCAAGGTCGCCTGTGCCAGGACAGCAGAATACTCGGACGATGCGCCGACATCCACCTGCAGGTCAAAGTCGTACATGGCGTAGTCTGTACCCGTAAATGCTCTGCCGGATACCTCGTCCCCCATCTCAATGACGATTTCCCGCTTGTCGGAGCAATATGTTTTGAAAAACTCCATCCAAATGCGGCCGATCTCCTTAACTGCGTGCCAGTATCTGCGCTGAATCTCGTTGACAGGGGTCTGCGCTTGGTTTTGCAAAGCGATGATTGCCGATGCTGCCATGTTTGCACCCAAGGACTCGCCGGTCGTTACCTCGGTCGTGCCTGTCACTACGCGGGTAAGGTCGATCATGTCGTTGCTCACCTGCGTAGCAGCAGACGAAAACGCCGGAGGCTGCAGGTACGATATCCCGCCGTTGGAGTAGTCGGTGACGATTTCCCCCGGCTCGTTTGTCAGCGGCTGTCTGATAGCACCGGGCTTTGCCACGATCTTTGGGAAGCCCATCTGCTGGATGGCCAGCGCCTGCATCCCGTACATAAAGTTGATGAGCTTTTGGTTGGGGATAAGCCCCTCGATTTCGCCGATGCCGTAAAAACAGGCTTTACGCAGCTTCCAGTTGAGCGCCGCCACAGGGTACAGCTTGATGCGGACGGGGCTGCCCTGCGGGGTAAGCGGTACTGCTTTGCATATCTCCACGCTGCGGGTCGCTTTGTCAAATACGACCTCACCGTTCTTGCGGTAATACTTGGTCAGCACCGTGACCTTTTCGTTTTCCTTGCCGTCCAGCTCGATTCTCTCTGCCTGATAGGTGCTTGCATCCTCAAATTCATCGGGGCAGATGTTTGCCACCTTTTCCGCAGGCAATCCCCTGTCCCTTGCCATCTTGCGTACAGCGCCCAGTTTGAGCCGCTGGGCGATGATGAGGTAGTCCTGCTTCTGCACATCCCGGAGCTGCGGGTTGGCTACAAAAAAATTGAGAGCATCCACGGTTTCCCCGCGAAGCTCCCCTACATATTTGTCGCCCGTAACGCTGGTGTCCCAGTAAAAGTGCCAGATGCCTGTGCCGTTGGTCGCTGCATCGTCACACGCCTCGTTGCACAGCTTGTCCATGTCGGCTCTGTCCCAGATCGTCCGTGCGTACTCGGTGCAGTTCTCGGCGGCGTCCTGATGCATCTGGTCAAGGATTTCGTTACCGCTGGCGCTGCCCTGTCTGTAGACGATGCTGACAGGCTGGTCAAGCACGCTGGAACGCTTGCTGCGGACGATCATGTCCACGATGTTGAGGACGGGTCTCGGCAGGTTTTTGGTGCGCTCTGTCGCTTGTGGCCACTGGTCTCCCTCCTTAAATCGCACAAAGGTCGGGAATTTAGTGCTAAAGCCCATCTTGTTGTGGTACGCCACACCCTCTCGGTATAGTGTCCACAGGGTTACATCACTCATATCAATCCTCCGGGCCGTTAAGCCACTCGTTGAATATCTTTGTTGCATATTGCTCCTGTGCCGTCTGGTCGTCCCCTAACGCCCACAGGATCAGGCGTTTGAGCCATCGTCTTACCATACTTGATACCCTCCTTGTTCTTCGGTCTGCCGCAGCTCCGGCGGCAGCTTGTACTTTGTAACCGGCGGCTGTCCCGCATACGGTCTCCCGCTGCAAAAATACCTGATGGCATCAGGTGCATGGGTCAGCTCGTGCGGCTCTGTCGCTACATCGTTAGGCTTGTGGTCATTATACTGGACCATCGGCAGGCATCTAATGACCTGCTTACAGTTGCGGAAAAACCGAAGCCCTGCGATCCTCGTCTTGTCGCCGGTTATGATATCTCTGCTGTCCCTCGGCTTGAGCCACTCATGTACATCCTGCCAGCCGTTGATGCGGTCGTTGTCCACCTTAACCAGCGGGATGTCCTGCTCCATAAATATATCTGCCACGCTGCGGCCTGTGTCATTACGCCTGTTCCACAGGTCGGGCGGTGCAAGCCATTGCTCGATCTTATCGTCCCCGTTGGCCTCCTTGATCCGCATGGCGGCATCGGAGGCGATCAGCCCTGACTCGTATATCTCCCGGTACACATAGCCGTTGCCCTCGCCGTCAATGGCGATCCAGTATCCGGCCAACATATCAAGGCCGTAGTCCATTGCAAAGTAGCGTCTCCACCAGTCAGGTATCTCGATGGGGTCTATCACATGGATATCGTCACGCCACTCGGCAAAATACTGACCTGCAAACACATTCCAGTCGCCATCCAGCCATGCCCGGCGCATATCCTCCGGTAGGGTCTCCAGCATCCGCACATAGTCGGGGTCCTTATCCACCAAAACCGTGTTGTCGTACACCTTTGCGGCTATAAACTCGTAGTCATCGGGGTTTTCCGATGCCGTGTAGTCACAGTCTACAAACAGGCGCTTGACCCACGCATGGCCGACTCCGCCGGGGTTGCAGGTCAGGTACATCCTATGCGGAAAATCGTTGGCGCCACGGTTACTGGCCACAAGGCAGTTATACATATACTCCGTAAACTGCGTAGCCTCATCGATAAAAATTATGTCATACTCCTGCCCCTGATACTGCAGCACATCGGCCTCGGCCGAGCAGTATCCAAAACGGATACGACTGCCGTTTGGGAATATCATCGCCTTTTCCGAGTCCCGATAGGTTGCTATATCGGGTTCCAGCACCTTTCGAAACTCCAACACATGGTTTTGCCACAGGTCGGCATATGTGCGGCGCAGGATCAGTATCTTGATGCCGCTATAATTAACGGCAAGCATGGTGGCCTTTGCTCGCACCACCCAGCTCTTACCGCCGCCTCTGGCACCGCCGTAACACACCCTGCGCTTTTCCGACAGCAAAAACTGCTCCTGCTTGGGATTCGGTGTGCCTAAATTGACCGTCATTTGGCGTACTCCTTGCCATTGCCCAGCACGATCTCGATTTTGGGTATCTCGCCACCCAGATCAATCGGCTGATTGGCCTTGCCGTATACACGATCAAGTACGGTTTCAGCGCACTTTACCCGCGTTTCGGTTTTCTCATTTGTGTTGTTGAGGGTATCCACCAGCAGCTTGACTGCCGCAGGAGTCGCCGCTTTCAGCATCGCTTTGGCGTCTTCGGGGATTTTCGCCCTCCCACTTGGGTTCCCACTCTGCCCTTTTTTCCATGGGCGCAGGTTCTCTTTGCTTTTCGCACTGCATCCACTGGCCATCTTCGGCACCTCCTTTCAAAATTCGTCCCGCCCTATCCCTCCCGGTGTCTACTATGCCGGGCTACCAATTATTGTTACCAAACCGTGGTTATCCGCTTAGTGCCTGTCTTGTTCCCGCACAGCAGGAGCGTCTGCGGCTGCTCATGGTCGCTCTCGCTGCTGGGCAATAGCATCTTCCGGGCTGCGTAGCCTCCGTACTGCTGCCATGCGGTACAGCTAACCACTACCAGCTGCTTGGTACGGATAACATTGTTGTTACTGTCCACCACGATCTTTTTAGGCTTACTGATGGTGCCTTTGTGGGTATGGCCAACAATCAGAGCGTCAATGCCCTCTATGGTGTAGCCGAAGCGCTCATTGCGGTTGACCGTTGCACCGGTGTAAATGCCGCCGCCGGAGCCATGGGTAACAGCCATCGTATAGCTGGTGATAGGGATATCTCTTGTTACCCTGCGCCCAATCTCCAGCTTGAGGAATGCTATGTCCTCGGCGTAGTAGTCCTCCATGTCCAGCTTGCACATGATGTCGCCCATAATGTCTTGGTCGGTGTCCTTGGCTGTCCTCGCTTCGTGGTTACCGGATACCGCGCAGAGTATCTTATCCTTGATGGGCGTTAGCATTTCCACCATCATCTTTTTCTGCTCCCGCGGGCGGATATAATCCTCAAAGGGGCTTCCCACCGCGTTCCGGGTATTGTTGTTGATGAGATCGCCGCCAAGGATGAGATAAGCATCCTCCCGCTCTACCCGGCGGCAGAATGCTTGCCAGCCCTCTTTATCATGTAGGATGCTGCCCAAGTGCACATCAGATACCGGATATACCTTGATGGTGTCGCTCTGCGGGATTTTGCGGACTATTAAATCCATAGGTATCTCCTCCTTTATGGCATAAAGAAAGAGAGCGCCTTTCGGTACTCTCTGACTGCTTTTTGGTAAGGCAGACTATTGCGAACTTGCGGTCTGCCAGCGCGGCACCTTTTTTACGAAGGTCTTGTATCTTCGGCCGATGGGATAACGGGGCATCGGCGGCCCCGTAAAAAGGAGGTAAAACATGAAGGTGGAGCACCCGATAGGGCTTGAACCTATAACCCGCTGCTTACAAGGCAGCCGCTCTACCATTGAGCTACGGGAGCAGATTGCCGGGATTAGGGGCCCGGCTCCCCACCAGGAGGAATGTCAAGGGAATTTTTGTGTTTTACCACGATATTAGTATACACTATGTTAGGCGTTATTTTGTCCCGAATTTGTCCCAAGTTTTACAGCTCGGTCACACCGTATCGGCAAATGGTGTATCTCTTGATGGCCTCGTCCATCCTGCGGTACAGCTCCGACCTGCTGATGTGCAGCTCGTCACATAATCTATCGATGGCATTGTACTCACGCCGCATGACGGCCACCTCAAGTATCCTGCGCTGCTGGTCGGTCAATATCGACAAGCCGCGGTCCATCTGCCGCACTTGCCACTTAACCAGCTCATGGTTGACGGTTAGGTTGTCCCTATTGCAGATGGCGTTGATGATGCGTTCCTCGGCAGTCGAGCTGCCGCCCTGTACAGGTGTGGCGTCCATTTTGGGCGACCTGATGCCCTCCATTCTGGCCGTCAACATATCGATCTCGTCCTGCAGACTGTCGATGGCCATGAGCTTTTCGTAATACCTGCCAAGCTCCCACTTGCAAGCCTTTTTGTAGTCTGTCATTCATCGTCCTCCTCCATCGCTCGTTTGATAATGTCAGCGTTCTGCTGCACGATGTCCAGAACAATATCGCTCTGAATGTTGTGGGCGAAAACTGCCTTATCTTGTGCGTCTGCGTTCCAGTATCCTGTCATGGCGTCCCCATCGTCAACTGTTGCTACGATGCAGGCTGCGTGAACATTGTGCTCGGTCAAAATTCTTATCGCATTTTCCAGCCAAGGCGCATAGGGCAGCTTTGTAATATCTTCACTCTTCATTTTCCGCCCTCCTTTTTCCGTATGCGCAGTAGAAGTTCGGCGGCACTTCACAATCAACGCAAACACCGTGGGAACAGCACAGATAGCTTATTTCATCGTAGCTGTATTCGCAGTCCTTGCATCTGGCCACCGGCACAAGGTCGGTAGGGAGTACAGGATTCACTTCTTTTCCTTCTGCGATACATGTCAATGCTGCAAGAATACGGTCGCCATGATAATAACTATGTCCTGCAATAACTCTGTAAATATCGTGAAGTGATACTGCCTCAGCACATGGCATATCTGCCAGCACTCGTTTTGCGTCTGCCATTGTAGCATTTGGTTCAGTTACTTCCAATTCGGTCAACTTGGCAATTGCCGTTTCTCGCTTAATATATTCGTCCATTGTCAACACTCCTTTTCGTCCATCTTTGCACTGCAGTTGGGGCAGTACGGCTTCTCTTGGTTTTGAGCTATGCCACCAACCCCGTTATGCTTTCCGCAATGCGAACAATAGCATCTACGACGATTATATGGGCCGTCAAATCGGACTATCCACTTGCCATACACCACCGGGGCAACATCAGCGAGCTGGAAACACTCTACCTCATCGAGCATATCGTCAACCCAACAGGCGCGACACCAGCATCCGTTGTGGTCTTTTCCCTCTGCCTTGCACGGCTTGCAATAACGCTCCTCGACGCTTTTCTTAAACGCTTCCTTGTCAAGGTATTCAGCCATCGTCATCCCATCCAAATTCCGCCTCGTACTGTTCCGGCGTGATAATCTCAATGTCCTTTGCGGAGTAGCCCAAGGTGTCGAGGCAAATCAGCTTCGCCAGTTTGTCCTTATCAAGGGCCGCCGCAGCGTCCTCATAGGATACGCCTGGTTTCGCTTCAAATCTGATTTGAGCACCAAACGCCCCAGCCACGCTAAAGCAAATTTTGTATTCAGCCATTTTCAAAAATCCCCTCCCATACTTCTTCATAACCAGTCTTTTCGTAGTCGATTTTCAGACGCTTTTCGCGGATCATGGCGTTCAGCGACCTGACACACGGGCGTCCATATGAATTATCCTCACAATAGTCACACATACTGCCGAATCCACAGCACCCAAAAGAGCTACCACCATCTGCACTGTGCCGGTTGCTCCATCTCTGGAAACCATTTTCCCACTTCCGTTTAGCTTTACCTGTGTTGTTACTTGATTGTTTTTCCGATGTGTCATATAACTGCATTTGGCCATCCATTTTCAGCCCTCCTGTTCCATGCTTCGATTGCCTTTTCTTTGCTGGGCAGCCCAGATACTTTCATCTTCTTTGTGTGGAGGCCATCACCAGCCCTATATCTCCCACAACCGGCATCCCACCCAAAGTCTGCTCTATCGTAGGTATCGTACATATGGATAACGGTTGCAACTCCACCGCACTCAGGGCAGCGCTTTAATTCATCCATTGTAGTTCCTCCTTGTCTCGCGTCCCATGATGGGCAGCAGCGTGTGCGCTCGTATCCATGCGTGTACCAACGCCCTGCTCTCTGCTGTGCCCATCGGTTTCTTCTTTGGCGGCAATTCGCCGTTCTTCGCGGCGATAGCCGTTGGGTTGTGCTTATGCTCTCCCATCACTTTACCTCCTGTCCCAGTTTAACCTCCCTGCCCATTTTGGTGGACACCATATCGCGCAGGTACTTAATATCCTGTTCGTCAAGCCCTAATATGTCCCGTTCCCCATCGCTGTTGATGCCTTCCTTTAACAGCACGATATCCCCTAAAATCCAATTTCCATGATAGTTCGTCCCGTAAAGGAAACTGCCGAAGATGTTCCTCGGGAGGTTAAGAAGCACCCCTTCGTCGTTGACTATCATGCAGTACGGGTGCTCCAAGCGCACAGGGCGGACAACCTCAATCCACCCTCCAACGGCCTCGCCGATGCTCTTGTGTGCAGGCTCGGAAAACTCCTGCACCCGCATCTCGTCCTTTGTTGTGATTACAATTCCTTTCATTGCTCCACCTCCTGCATCCAAAACTCGCGGCGGCAGTCGGGGCATCCAGCAGAACGATTCAAATCGCAGATATAATTTTTGTCTACATTTCTTGGGCACATCCCGACAACGCAATCACCGTCCAACATGCAGTTAGGCCACTGCTCCAAAAGCACGCTCTGCCTCGTCTTGCGTGGGTGTGCAGCAGACCATTCCTCGACCATAGCAACCTGATCCGTAGCGTCCAGTGTTGACTCTTGACCAACTGCACAACCACCATTAGAAGCTGGGCACCCAGTACATCTATCACCAAAACTCTTGCACATCCTGTTGCGTTCCTCAATAAACTTTACTGCATCCATCACATTTCCCTCCATCTGCACCCGTCACAGGCGCCATCGTGTGCTTTTTTGTACTTCCCGCAGTATTGGCATAGCTCGTTGATGAGGTCTTTCCTGTCTGCGCCCAGCTTCATGTTGCTGTCAAACAGCGTTTCATTGATGGCGGCGTGCTGCTCGGCGGTGTTCTTTGCACCCTGCAGTTCCTCTTTCAGTTTCACGATTTCGCAAATTGCATTGCCGTTTGCCGCCATCATGTCGGTCACATCGTTCGGCATCAGGCCGGTGTCCTCGTAGGCGGCGAGGCGGTATGCCGCAGAAACATAATCATGGTTTTTCACCCATACATCATTTTCGCCCCAGCGTTCAGTTAGCCGTTCCATCACTCTACCTCCTTAGCCATCAGCAAATCCTTGTAGTCCAGCAGCAGCGCCCATATCTGCTCCGCATCGTCATGTTCGAGGGTGACTGCACCCTCTGCGTCAACGGCAGCAGCCAGCCGGTCTATGTCCCGGATTACTTCGTAGTAGTCCTTTACGGTCATTTGCTCACCCTCCAAAATTCTCAAGATAGTATTGCTTGCCGTCCTGCCAACCCTTGTAATAGGCTGCCTGCTCCCGGCGTTCCTGTTCCTCTGCGGTGATCTCCGCCTGGGCAACTTCATCCAAATGATTCCACCTTTCGGCCGAAATAGCCGATAGCACCATTATGCAGAAAGCAGCTAAGATTATCGCAACTGCCGCTGCCGTCCAGTTCCTCATAGCGAATCCCTCCTAAATCCGAAGAATGTCTTTATTTGCGGCAGGGTCTCCAGCCTGTGGCCATCTACCGTTACTAAGGCGGCATAGCCCTGACCTATCCAGCCACGGTGCCAAATCCCTCGGGCTTCGTAGTAGTCAACGCTCTCCCGTCGCTCTGTGGTTTTGCCGCAAACCCTTATCTCGATGTCGATTTTCCCATCCCGGCGCTTTATCCAATTCTTAGGGCGCTTATACTTACCGGATGCCGCCGCATCCTTGTAGCATTGTTTGGAGCAGTACTTTTGTCCCGGCTGGCCGAAATAGTCCTTCCCGCAGTATTCGCATTTCTTTGGCTCAGCTTTTTTCATACTGCTTTTGCGGGCCCGAATGCTGTCCATGGCCTTTTGGCAGTCTTTGCAATACAACTGCTGTGGGCTGGTGCTGCCTATCGGCCCTCCGCATCTCTTACATGGCCGGTTTGAGTCTCTCTTGATTCCATAGCGAGACAATATTTGGGCCACAGAGCCGTAATCAAGATCGAGAATTAAGGAAATCTCCCTGTTGGTCTTGCCCTCCCGCACCATCTTCTCCAGGAACTCCGGGTCGTTTGAATTAGAACAGCCGATTTTGGCGTTAGGAGACGCTTTATCGTATGACATCATCTTCACCACCTTTTCATGCTCGGCCATCTCTGCGCGCATTTTTATGGCTTTGGTGACAGCGTTCCAGCGCTTGATAAATTCCTCGGCACTTTGTCCCTCAAAAAGCGGATTCTCCCGCTCTACATCCTTCTGCCCCATCAGGGTACCTCCTTTGATAGTCCTTCTTCGCAAATATCCACTATGTGCTGGCACAGTGCTTTAGGAATTATGCTTCTTTCACGGCTATTCTTTAATCCGTACTGTGTCCCTCCAACCTCCATTTCAATCCCCTTGGCCTTCATCGCCCGAATAGTTGCAGAACGGGGAGCTCTTTCGTGGCAAGGGTCACCATTCTTGCACATTGGCTTGAACTTAGGCTCCGGGTGGTTCGTCCAAATATCCGTTGGCTTCATTCGTGTATCCCCGTATTGGCAATATGTAACAGTGTACCTCGGAAAACCTTGCATCCATGACATCTTCCGCATCCCGCCCCTTGGATTTTCGATGAACCAAAACCTTGGCTTAAGGTCCTTGATTAGTTGTAATACATGCTGATCTACCATATCGCAAAATTTTGCATAGTCACTGACAGGGTCAAGGTTTCCTGTTACAGGATTTTTTCTCCGGTGATGGCTTATAGCGGCAATGCTGAATGTGGAACAGTCCGGACTTGCCCAAATCACATCCGGGCGTCCAAAACGATTCAGAATTTCATCCGTCGTAACTGTTAAGATATCTGCATAAAGATCGATGTTTTCAAAATTCTTATCCCATTCCACAGAAAACACTTGATGCCCTCTGTTTTCAAACGCTTTCCCTATACTCCGCGTTCCAGCAAACAATTCAAGTACTTTCATCCGTTACCTCCTCTATTTCAATTTCTGTTCTCGGATTTTTGGGGTCATATGCCCCACGCAGCCTTAATTCCACATGGTCAAAGCTATCATCGGCGATTACTCCCCGGTGTACCAGCCCGTCCATCAGCATCTTGCCGTTGTAGTTATCCGGGTCATGCCGGTGCCGGGTGGGGAAGTAGTAGGTGATGGTCACCACCGCCTTGCCCATTGGTTTGCACTTGGGGCAGTATGCAACAAACAGCTGCAGCCAGCGCTGCTTTTCCGCCCGGTAGTCCCATGCATTGGCCCGACCAGCGTATTTATTCAGCGATGGCGGGATTTCTGGGATAGTGATTTTCACGCATTCTCCTCCATCATCCGCTCCGCCAGCGCCAGGTCATAGCTGGGCAGCTGCTTTACCTCTGCCATACCGGCCAGCTTTGCCCGGATATCCGCAGGCAGGGCTTGCATTTTGCGCTCGCTCTCCTGCCTTGCTCGGTAGCTGCGCATAAAGTTGGACTGCACAACGCTCTGCACTGTCCCGGTGTCCATGCTGGCCCATTCCCGCAGTTGGGATGGGTGTCCTACCAACCGTTGTAGATTCTCCGGCAGGGCTGCAAACTCTTTCTCGCTGTTGTAGCCGCTGTTCCGCAGGGCCTTTGCAATCAGCGCCCATGCTTCCCCCTCGGAGAGTTCCGCTGGTCTGCTGATCTCACCAATAGCGGCTATGATAGCCCCAATGTGTGGAGGGAACCCCTTGCGGTCGCTGGCAATGTGGGTCTTAACCGCCGCTGCTACAAGGTCAGCCGGGTAGTCTGCCAGCATTTCCGCCCACAGGTTTACCACCGCTTCGGCATCCTGCCGCTTCATGTCCCGGTAGTACGCTGGATAAGCGGCCTTGAGGATGGACATAACAGCCAGTGTTTCAGTACGGTTCATGTTGTCCCTCCTCCTGCAGCATCTGCAAAAATACATTGTCTGTCCCACCAGCAGACTTGTCGCCTTTCAACGGGTAAACATCCTGCCAGCAGCGCTTAACGCTCTGATCGAGAATAAGTCCCTTGGTGTGGTTGTCCCCCGGTGCCAGCCGTTCCAGCTCATTCAGGATCATCTTTGCGGCCCGATCAGTGAGGGGCTTTTTGATTTTCTTGCGCATCTCACAAAAGCCGTTCCAGTTCTCCATCAAGGCTTCCGGGACATCCACACGCCCCCTTGGGGGGGTAGGGGGGGTATTATTCCCGGAGGGAATATTTTCTTTGTCTTTGTCATTGTCTTTGTCTTTGTCTTGGCTTTTCTGGGTTTTTGAAAAACCCGCTGGGTTTTTTAGGTTCCCTTGGGTTTTCTTCGGCCTACCGCCCTTGGAACCGTTTTCCCTGCTTGTTTTGGATCTTCCTTCGCATTCAGCAGCCATCCGGTCTATTTGCAACTTTGCTACCGGCCATATAAAACGCTCGTTTCCCCGGAAATCGGGGGCTGCGCCCGTCTCTGCATATTTCAGCATAGCCGTGAACAGCCGCCCTCTCTCCGCATCTCCGAGTTCCTCCATGGCATCTGCAAAGTCTGTAAAGACTTTAAGGTACTTCATGGGTTGTCCTCCTGTCGCTTTTTACTGGGAAGCGTAACCCTTAATTAAAAGGGAGGTCGTTCTCGTCCTCGATTTGTTCAAACCCGCCGTTTTTGCTCTCTGCGGGCTTTTCCTCTGCCTTGCCGGTAGATTTGCTGCCGCCAAACAGAACCTCCTCTGCGATAACCTCTGTGGCTATGCGCTTATTGCCGTTCTTGTCCTCGTAGTTGCGAACTTCGATGCGGCCTACAATGGTGATAAGGTCACCCTTGCCGAACCACTGGTTCACGAATTCGGCGGTCTTGCCCCATGCTACGATGGGTACGAAGTCAGTCTTTTCTCGGTCACGGTTGCGGTCTACGGCGATGGTAAAGCCGCATACGCTATTGCCGCTGTTGGTCTGTTTCAGTTCGGGGGCTTTCGTCAGCCGCCCATTAAGGATTGCTTTGTTCAGCATTCTGTTTCCTCCAAATAGTTCGTGTAGAATTCCTCCCGGAACATCGGGATTGTAAAATCGTAGTTGTCGATACAGGCTTGCTCGCCCAG
>ULXY01063102.1_pt1 | contig 30203 bp, 30 predicted proteins | sample 1961741 | NCBI WGS metagenome assembly ULXY01 (sample SAMEA4835851, study PRJEB28245) | human gut metagenome | biome: gut microbiome; material: fecal sample | place: Denmark | collected 2008
CCGAACTGATGGAGGTGTTGCTGAATGGCTGATATTGCAGCATCTGTGCTTACTCGATTAAAGAATAAGGCGCAGACAAGTGAAAGAATCGATGATTTTAACACAGTGCTGAAAACTATCAAAGCATTTTTGATAGAGCCGTTTATAGCGGCGGTTGAAGGCGAAGAACTTACAGGAAAATGGTCTGCCGCCAATGGCGAGTGGATGTAGTTTAGGAGGAAATATTATGAATTTCTACAATGAGGTTTTAAATGTATTAAAAAGTGATGAGCGTTTCTTTTCTGATGACGGGCAATTGCTCCGCAATGCTGTTTACGAAGCCGCAATGCAGATGGATGCAAAACTTATAAAAGCACTCTATGCTAACGAAGAAACAAGAAAACAATTCTTTACGGATGTAGACGGCATCGCCGTTTTTGATAAAGTCGGTTTCGGCTGGGTAATCAATAACCGTGAATTTTTACCGGATAGTTATACCCGTTATAAAAACAAAATCGGGCTTGTAAACAACAAAGATGAGTACATTTCTGCATCTAACGATGTAGAGCTTGTTTTTCCCTACAAAGATTGTGTGTTAGAGGGCGGTCAGACAAAGGAAGACCAAAAACGCAGTGAGATTTTTTATAACGAAACACTTGCTCCGGACGAAGTGGACAGACTGCTCAATCCAAAGGTATTGACAAATGCAAAAAGATATACTGTGGACGGCGTGCAAAGTATTACCAATATTTCGGAAAACGATAACTTGATTATCAAAGGGAATAATTTACTTGCGATTTCATCACTGCTCAAAGCATATGAAGGAAAAATCAAATTGATTTATATTGACCCACCGTATGACACTGGAAGTGATTCGTTTGGATATAACGACAGATTCAATCGTAGTTCTTGGCTTGCTTTTATGAAAAACCGTTTGGAGATTGCAAAACAATTACTATCAGATGATGGTGCAATTTATGTTCAACTTGATTATCATCAAGTTCATTATGCAAAGGTACTTATGGATGAAGTTTTTGGCGAAGATAATTTCCAAAGAGAAATAATTTAGCGCATTGGTTGGCTCTCAGGCTATAAAACGAAAGACAACAACTGGATTCGTAATCACGATACAATTTTATTTTACTCAAAAAATAATGCTATCCTTGATTTCAAAAAATATTATATTCCAAAATCAGATTTTAAAACTATTGCTAATTCAAATGCAGAGCGTTACCCAATTGAGGATGTTTGGAATGGCAACGAATATGACGATTTGAACAGCATTGCTATTGTTTCTTTTTCTGGAGAAACTGTATCTAAAATGTTAAATCCTGAAGATGAAGTAAAGGGACAAAAATCCGAAAAATTAATTGAAAGAATAATAAAGGCTCATACAAACGAGGGAGATATCGTATTAGATTTCTTTGGCGGAACAGGTACTACAGCGGCTGTTGCACATAAATTACATAGACAATATATTGTATGCGAGCAGTTAGATAAGCATATTGACATTATGCTCAGAAGATTAGACAAAGTAATTGACGGTGAACAAAGCGGCGTATCAAAACGTAATAATTGGCAAGGTGGGGGCTCTTTCGTATATTGCGAACTTGCAAAATTAAATCAGAATTATGTTGACGTCATTGAGAAAGCAACGACGAATGAAGAATTGACAAAGCTTTATGGCGAAATACTTGAAACGGGCTTTATCAGTTACAAAGTCAATCCGAAGGATATTGATGTAAATTCAGACGAATATATCAAATTATCAATCGGTGACAAGAAAAGATTGCTTATGGAACTTCTGGATAAAAATCAGCTTTATGTAAATTACTGCGACATAGACGATGAAACATTTAAAATTTCAGAAGAAGATAAAGCGTTTACAAGAAGCTTTTACGGGGAGGTATAAGCAATGCCGTTCCTTTATGAGAAAATAGATACATTGCGTGAAGTCGGCGTTTTAAAAGAGTTTCCGCAATATATACCGGATAATTTGAACCCGAATTTTGAACTGCGCCCTTATCAGACAGCGGCTTTTGAAAATTTTATTACATATTTTGAAAATGATAAGCTTTGCCAAAAACCGACACAAACGCTTTTTCATATGGCAACAGGCTCGGGCAAAACACTTATTATGGCAGGGCTTATGCTGTATCTTTATAAGCATGGCTATCGCAATTTTCTGTTCTTTGTAAACCTATCGAACATTGTTCAAAAGACAAAGGAAAATTTTCTAAACAGCGTATCAAGTAAATATCTTTTTGCAGATGAAATAACTATTGACGGCGAAAAGATAAAGATTAAGGAAGTATCCAACTTCCAGTATAGTGATGATACTGCTATCAATATCTGCTTCACTACCACCCAGGGGCTTCATTCGGATATGTGGAGTGTCAAAGAAAATTCTTTGTCTGTTGACGATTTTGCAAACCGGAAAGTGGTGCTTATTTCTGATGAAGCACATCACTTAAACGCTGATACAAAAAAGATGAGCAAGGACGAAGAAGAAAACTATAAAAGCTGGGAATACACCGTTCATCGCATTTTCGGTGCTAACCGTGATAATGTTCTGCTTGAATTTACGGCAACCTGTGATATTAAAAATCCGCTAATCAAGGCAGAATACGAGAACAAGATAGTCTTTGATTATCCTCTTTACAAATTCCGTGCGGACAGATATTCAAAAGAAATAAAGACCTTGCGTTCAGACTTAGATGTCGAAGACCGTGCTTTACAGGCTTTAATATTAAGTCAGTATCGCTATAAAGTGTTTCAGGATTACCGTCAAAACATAAAGCCGGTAGTATTTTTTCAGTCAAGATTGGTAAAAGAAAATGCTGCAAACATGGCGAAAATTATCGATATGGTGAAGTCTTTATCCGGTGAGCGTATAAAGAATCTTTTTGAACAATCAACGAGTGAAACGCTTGCAGAGGCACAAAAATACTTTATTAAAAACGGTATTTCCTATGATGAACTGGCATGTGAATTGAAAGATGATTTTTCGGAAGAACATTGCATTTCAGCAAATGACAATCAAGATGTTGAAAATAAGCAAATAATGCTTAACTCATTAGAGGATAAGACAAATCCGTACCGTGCTGTTTTTGCAGTGGACAAGTTAAATGAGGGTTGGGATGTACTTAACCTTTTTGATATTGTGCGCCTTTATGAAACCCGTGACGGAAAGAACGGTATTCCCGGAAAGACGACAATGAAAGAAGCCCAGCTTATCGGTCGAGGAGCCCGTTATTGTCCTTTCAAAATTACAGAAGAACAAGAAAAGTATCAGCGCAAATACGATAATGATATAGATAATCCACTCCGCATATGCGAAGAGTTGTATTATCATTGTTGGAATGAGCCTCGTTATATCAGCGAGTTACATACTGCTTTGCGTGAAATCGGTATTGACCTTGATAAGACAGTTACGAGAAATTATGTATTAAAAGAAGAATTTAAAGAGGATGATATTTACAAGAGCGGATATGTTTTTGTAAACGAACGCCTTTTGAAAAGTCGTAATGAAGTAGTGGGCCTGTTGCCATCTGTCCGTGATAAGATATTCAATATTTCTATCGCTACGGGACGTTCAGGTGAGGATGTTATTATGGAGGATAATTCGTCACAAGACAGCAACCCAAATACATATACATACAGAACCACAATAGGTGATATTGCGGACATAAATTACGCAATCGTCTATAAGGCGTTATGTAAATACAGCGTTTTCAAATTTAATGTGTTAAAATCGTATTTTCCAAACTTAAAATCCACAAAGGAATTTGTTTATGACAAAAACTATTTAGGATATATACGACTTCACATTACATCAAAATATGAGACGCCGAGTACCGATATCTTATATTCTGCGTGCGTAAAAGCTCTTGGGAAGATTGCTGAGAGTATTTCCGGCATTGAAGAAACATATGAGGGTAGCAGTGAATTTACGGCACAGTACATTCACGACATTTTCAAGAACAAGCGTTGCAATTATATAGACCCGCACGATGGCGGGCTCGGTATATCCCAAAACGACAACAGCGTTCCTATTGCTTGGAAAATGGATCTTTCAAAAGAGGACTGGTTTGTTTTCGAGGATAATTACGGTACAAGTGAGGAAAAAGCATTTGTCGCTTACTTTAAAGAGTATGTGAAAGAATTAAAAGATAAATACGATAAAGTATATCTTGTTCGTAACGAGCGCCAACTTGCCATATATTCTTTTGATGGCGGTGAGCGCTTTGAGCCGGACTATCTTTTGTTCCTGCATTTGCAGAATCAAGATAGTTATGAACAATTGCAAATATTCATTGAACCGAAAGGAACACATCTTGTAGAAAAAGATAGTTGGAAAGAGGATTTCCTTTTACAACTTGAATCAAAAGCAATACCTGTTACTAAATTTGCTGATGACAACAAATACAAGATTTGGGGATTCCATTTCTTTAACAGAGATGTGCGTAGTGCTGAGTTTACGGATGATATGGCAAAACTGTGAGGAACAATATGATAGAAATTTTTAAAACAGCTCTTCCCCTTGCTGAAATAGCAATAATAAAAAGAGATTTTGATTTGTTGCGAAAACTGCTGCCAAGCCTCACTTCGGATGTTCAAACGCAAATGGTTCCATATTCCGCTCTATTTTGTTACGAAGCAATGGTATACCTCAAAAAATATAATCCATCTATTTGTGTGGAACAAACAAGTAAGTATTCCATAAAGGATATACGACAGAAAGCGAAATTCTTCGATTTGAGTATCAACAAACTTATCCAAAGCGTAGATAATGTTGATGCTATGCAAAACGAATATTTCATAAATCTGATGAAGTATCCACAACTTGGATATTGGAATTTGCACACTAATCTTGGAATCTATTATGATAGTGATAAACATATAGTAGGAAATACACATTATGCTTATTACATATTTCAAGATGAAAAATCCATTAGCAAATCTCAAACTGAATTGCATGATTTAGAATTGGAAGGAAAAGAACTTCAAGCATTTGGATATGATATGGGAGTCATAATCGGCAGCATTTCTTCTACTTTGAGTGAAACCAGTGATTTTATGGAGTCAGATGTATTACCGAAAGGGAATGCGTATTTGAGCCAGGACTTTAATACAAATAGATGTACTACCATTGGAAATGAAAAATACAAATCTGTGCGTTTGTTTTTGCTACACATATTGTCAAGCATAGGATTTATTATTTATTGTCTGAAAAACAAAGTAATCCGAGATACTGGATTATTGCTGCGACTTGAATACATTACTTATCATTATGCGTTGAAAAGAATTGATGGAATCTTAAGATATTGCAAAATGAACCCTCACGAGATTTCAGACTCTAATCTTATTCAAATGTTGGAAAGCATTGACTGTACAAATTCAAACAATTTAAGAAAAACGGATTTTAGAAACTGTATGATGCATTTTGAGTTAAAAGACAAAGATGGAAATTCTCTCATTTCAGAAGAGAAATTCGACCTTGCCATTCCTTTTTGCGGTCTTGTAGAAACTCAATTTGGTCTTTCCTATTCTGAATACCAAACATTACTTGAAGCAGAGTTGAATTCTTTATATATCGCTATAAATATGTATTTAGGGTTTGAGTTACTATTGAAAGTTTAAAACACTAAAGGCAGAAGGTTGTATTGACCCTCTGCCTTTTCCTTCATTTAGGAATATTACATTTTTCAATTCATGTGATGCTTATGAGTAAATCAGTTCCTCGTTAATGATTTCCATTGCTCTGCTGCGGATGCTATTCATCCGAGCAACCCACGCCATTTGATTATCGACTTTGAGTTGTTCGGTCACACCCTCACGCTCTGCCATTTGCTTTACCAGCCGGAAAAACATTTCTTTCGCCTGTCGGTTAATATCAGCAAGGTGGCTGTTCAGTTTGCATTTTGTGAGCAAGGGCGTATAAAAACATTTGCGGTGCACCTTGATATACTGCACCAATTTCGTTTCTTTCTTTTGTACTTAAATATATATGGTATTTTTCTCCTTTCATACTATCCACCTCGCTGTTTTTATCTGATTTGATGATATATTAAAGAGGGAGTTTTATCAAATATGCAAAAAAGACTTCTGCCCAAAACAGGGCAAAAGCCTTAAAAATTATGCGATTTTTAGGTTTAGTTGTAAGCCAAGTGTTACTATTTCATATGTTGCGAAAACGGTTACTCGAAAAGTGCCGAGTCCCGAAACCCGCATAAATACTGGGCTTTTTCAGCACATCTAAACCAAAGGGAACTACTCCCACTCAATCGTTCCGATCGGCTTGGGGGTGAGATCCATTACGACGCGGTTGATACCCTCGACCTCATGGGTAATGCGGTCGGTGATATGATGCAGGAGGGCGTAGGGGATCTCCTCGATGGTGGCGGTCATGGCGTCGGTGGTGTTCACCGCGCGGATGATTGCCGGCCAGCCCTCATAGCGCTTGCCGTCGCGCACGCCGACGCTCTTGAAGTCGGGCACGGCGATGAAATATTGCCAGACCTTGCCGGCAAGGCCGTTCTTGTCGAACTCCTCTCTGAGGATAGCGTCGGCTTCTCTCAGGGCGTTCAGTCGGTCTCTCGTTATCGCGCCGAGGCAGCGTACTCCGAGTCCGGGACCCGGGAACGGCTGGCGGTATACCATGCTGTGCGGCAGACCGAGAGCCTCACCGACAACACGGACTTCATCTTTGAAGAGCAGCTTTACGGGCTCGACAAGCTCCATTTTCATGTCCTCCGGCAGGCCTCCGACATTGTGGTGAGCCTTTACGCCGTGGGATTCGAGGATGTCGGGATATATCGTTCCCTGTGCAAGGAACTCGATGCCCTCAAGCTTCGACGCCTCTTCGTCAAAGACCTTGATGAACTCGCCGCCGATTATCTTTCTCTTCTTTTCGGGGTCGCTGACTCCGGCGAGAAGATCGAGGAAGCGGTCGGTAGCGTCGATATAGACGAGGTTCGCGTCCATCTGGTTTCTGAAAACCTCGATGACCTGCTCGCTCTCGCCCTTGCGCATGAGTCCGTGGTTGACATGGACGCAGACCAGCTGCTTGCCTATCGCGCGGATAAGCAGAGCCGCAACTACGGACGAGTCAACTCCGCCGGACAGAGCCAGCAGTACTCTCTTGTCGCCGACCTGCTCGCGTACGGCAGCGACCTGCTCTTCGATGAACTTGTTCGCAAGCTCGGGGGTAGTGATGCGTTCCATGGATTCGGGACGTACATTACTGCTCATAGTTTGTTCTCCTTGTGAATTTTATTCCCATTCCACCGTTGCCGGGGGCTTTGTAGTGACATCGTAGACTACGCGGTTGACTCCCTTGACCTCGTTGGTGATGCGGTTCGAGACCTTTGCGAGCACATCAAACGGGATGCGCGCCCAGTCTGCGGTCATGAAGTCGTCTGTGGTCACTGCACGCAGCGCGATAAGGCTGTCGTAGGTTCTCGCGTCGCCCATAACGCCGACGCTGTGGACGTTGGTGAGCACCGCGAAATACTGGTTGATGTCGCGGTCGATGCCGGCGATTTTGACTTCCTCGCGGAAGATAGCGTCCGCATCCTTGAGAATATTGAGTTTCTCCTCGGTGATGTCGCCGAGGATACGCACGGCAAGTCCGGGACCCGGGAACGGCTGACGCCAGACAAGATCCTCGGGGATACCGAGCTCAAGTCCGACCTTGCGGACCTCGTCTTTAAACAGGTCACGCAGGGGCTCGATGAGCTCATCGAAATCGATGTGGTCGGGCAGTCCGCCGACATTGTGGTGGCTCTTGATGACCGCCGCGTCGCCCACGCCGCTCTCGATAACATCGGGATATATTGTGCCCTGAACGAAGAAATTCATCCTGCCGAGCCTCTTGCTCTCGTCTTCAAAGACGCGGATAAACTCCTCGCCGATAATTTTTCTCTTCTTCTCCGGCTCGGTCACGCCTGCGAGCTTGGTGAGGAAACGCTCCTGGGCGTTGACTCTGACGAGCTTCATATCAAAGCGCTCGCGGAAGATGTGCTCGACCTCGTCGCCCTCGTTCTTTCTGAGCAGGCCGTGGTCAACGAAAACGCAGGTCAGCTGCTTGCCGACCGCTCTGTGCAGAAGCACGGCTGCAACGGAGCTGTCGACTCCGCCGGACATGGCGCAGAGCACGGTCTTGTCGCCTATCTTCTCGCGCAGGTGCTTTACCTGCTCTTCGACGAAGCTTGACATGACCCAGTCGCCCTTACATCCACAGATATCAAAGAGGAATGTTTTGAATATCTCCTCGCCGTACTGCGTATGCATGACCTCGGGATGGAACTGAACGGCGTAGATTTTCTTCTCATCGTTCTCCATCGCCGCGCAGGGGCAGTCGCGCGTGACGGCAGTCACTTTGTAGCCCTTGGGCGGGTTGCTGATATAGTCCGTGTGGCTCATCCAGCAGACACTCGTATCCTCGGGGATATTTCTGAGCAGTCGGCTGTCCTTGCTGCGGGTCATATCTATCTTGCCGTATTCGCTCTTCGAGCCGCTCGTTTTGACAACGCCGCCCGCCATATATGCGATAAGCTGAGCGCCGTAGCAGATGCCGAGCACGGGGATGCCCGCGTCGAGTATCTCGGGCGAATAGTGGGGCGAGCTCTCGTCATAGACGCTATTGGGGCCGCCCGTGAATATTATTCCGACATAGCCCGCCGCCTTTATCTCGTCGACGGTTATGCGGCTGTACGGTTTTATCTCGGCGTAGACATTGTGCTCTCTGACGCGGCGCGCGATGAGCTGATTGTACTGGCCGCCGAAGTCCAGCACGAGAACCTTCTCATGATTGTCCTGCATGATATCCACCCTTTTTTATCTGACTATAATCTCTTCTCTTCTCGGTCCGTTGGAAACGAGCTTTATCGGCACGCCGATCTCCTTCTCGATGAAGAGGACATAGTCCTGAGCCTCCTTGGGAAGCTTGTCAAACTCTCTTATGCCGCGGATGTCGCACTTGAAGCCGGGCATGGTGACATAGACGGGCTTTGCCTTTTTCAGGCGCGAGGTGACAGGGAAGTCCTTTGTGACTTCGCCGTCTATCTCATAGCCGACGCAGAGCTTTATCTCGTCGAGATACGACAGGCAGTCGAGCGCGGTGAGCGCGACCTGAGTTGCGCCCTGAGCCTCGCAGCCGTAGCGGGTCGCGACGCAGTCAAACCAGCCCATGCGGCGCGGTCTGCCGGTCGTTGCGCCGTATTCGCCGGCGTCGCCGCCGTGGTTTCTCATCTTGTCCGCCTCTTCGCCGAATATCTCGCTGACGAATTCGCCCGCTCCGACGGCGCTCGAATAAGCCTTGGTGACGGTGACTATCTCCTTTATCTCATAGGGCGCGATGCCTGCGCCGACGGCGCCGAAGCCCGCGAGGGTCGACGACGATGTGACCATGGGATAGATACCGAAATCGGGATCTTTGAGCGAGCCGAGCTGACCCTCAAGAAGAATGTTCTTGCCGTCCTTGACAGCCTGGCGGATAATCTTGCCGGTGTCCGCGACATAGGGTCTGACCATCTCGCGAAGCTTCATCATGTGGTCGAACAGCTCGTCCACATCGAGAGTCGGCTTGTGATAGACATGCTCGAGCAGCAGATTCTTCACTTCGCAGACTCTTTCGAGCTTTTCTCTGAGATATTCCTCATCGAACAGCTCGCAGACCTGGAAGCCGATCTTCGCATACTTGTCCGAATAGAACGGAGCGATACCGCTCTTTGTCGAGCCGAATTTTTTATCCTTGAGGCGCTCCTCCTCATAGGTGTCGAGCATAACATGATAAGGCATCATGATCTGCGCGCGCTCGGAAACGAGGATATTGGGCTGCGGCACGCCTGCCGAAGTGACATGCTCGATCTCCTTGACGAGCTTCTCGATATCGAGAGCCACGCCGTTGCCGATGATGTTGACCGTGCCGGGCTGGCACACGCCTGACGGCAGAAGATGGAGCGCGAACTTGCCGTAGTCGTTGATTATCGTATGTCCTGCATTGGCGCCGCCCTGAAAACGAATGACCATGTCCGCCTGGGAGGCAAACATATCGGTAATCTTACCTTTGCCCTCATCGCCCCAGTTGGCACCCACAATTGCTCTGACCATACTTAAAACGCACCTCCGAAAAATCAAATACACTTAATTATATATTATCGCCCGCGCGGTGTCAATGAGCCGAAGGGCTCAAAGAGTCGAATTTTGCGGCTTCTCAATTGATTTTATTGGTTATTGTGGTATAATATAAAATGGTATAATTCAAAATTAAAATGTTTTCGCATTCGATATTAAAATCGCCTTTTTCGGCACACAATAATCACGAATATCTGTGAAAGGACTGTGTTAAATGAAGAGACGAAGATTTTTAAGCCTCGCACTCGCGCTGATGCTCATTATTTCGCTGTGCGCGTGCAAAACAAAAGTCGTTGACGACAGCACGGACGCCACCCACGGCAACGCGCCCGTTACGGGTCAGAAGCGCGACGAGACAACGACTGCGCCGCAGACCACAAAAGCTCCGCAGACGACAAAAGCACCCGAGAACACAACTTTGGCGCAGCGCAAAACGGAGAAAGGCAAGCTCGACCCGAACACCGGAACGTATACGGGACTCTCCCCGCTGCCGAAGATAAAGCTGACCGCAACCGACCCGCAGAACACGCGCGGGCTTTCAACAGCGACGGTCGGATACAGCTACGGCGTATCCAAAAACGGCGTTCCGCATCAGAACTCGACAAACGCGCAGAAATCTTTCGACGAGAAGGGCTTCAACGCCGTCTCGATAGACATGAAGACGAAAGAAAAGGTTCTCTATCTCACCTTTGACTGCGGCTGGGAGAACGGATACACAACGACCGTGCTCGACATTCTCAAGCAGAAGAACGTACCCGCCGCATTTTTCTGCACGCTCTCGAATATTAAGGCAGAACCCGGACTTATCGCAAGAATGATAAACGAGGGGCACATCGTCGGCAATCATTCGACAACCCACCCCGATTTCTCGAAGATAAGCCGTGAGAAGATGGCGACGGAAATCGAGACCTGTGACAACTACCTGCGCGAAAAGTTCGGCTATTCCTCGCCGTATTTCCGCTTCCCGATGGGGTCATATTCCGCCTCGGAGCTCGACCTCGTCTCCTCGCTCGGATATAAATCCGTGTTCTGGTCAGTGGCCTACGCCGACTGGGATGTCAACGACACAAAAGGCAAGCAGTATGCGTTCGACACCGTGACTTCGCGCCTGCATCCGGGCGCGGTTATACTGCTCCACTCCGTCTCGCCCGACAACGCCGCCGCCCTCGGCGATATCATCGACTGGGCGCGCAAGCAGGGCTACGAGTTCCGCTCGCTCGAACAGCTGCCGAATTGAATATTTACAAAGCGCAGCCCCGCCTCGGGATATTCCGGAGGCGGGGTTTTCGTTTTATTTAAAGCAATAGGAGCAGCCGAGCTTATCCAAAATCACAGCTGTATTTTCTTCGACATCATCGCGCCGGCAAACACCGCGACAACAAGCTCTGTCACGGGCATCGCCCACCAGATCATATCCGCGCCGAGGGTGATGGGGATAATGAGTATCAGCGCGCCGCTGATAAGTATTCCGCGCGCGACGGACACGAACATCGAGGTTTTTACGCGCATCGTCGCCTGGAAATAATAGGTTAAATAGACATTGAACGGCAGCAGCAGGAACGACGAGCCGTATATTCGGATTATCGCCGGGGCTATTGCGAGCACCGAGGCGGTCGGGGTCATAAACAGGCGGATAAGCCCGTTGGGTACCGCGAATGTTATCGCCGCCCACACCGCGCCGAATATCGCGGCGGTTATTATATTATATCTCAGCATCTTCTTTATCCTGCCGACATTGCCCGCGCCGTAGTTCTGCGAGATTATCGGCTGAGACGCCTGACCTATGCCGTAGGAGCAGCACTGGACGAGCGTGCTGACGGAGACTATGACTCCGTAGACCGCGAGCGCGTCCGTGCCGAGATATTTCATTATCTGGCGGTTGAAGAGCATCGTGAGCACTCCCATCGCCACGTCTATAATAAACGACGAGAAGCCGTTGACGGTTATCCTGCCGAAGAGGCGGAATATTTCTTTTGAAAATTGCAGGCGCAGAGTGTTGCTCTTCTTGAAAAAGTGGGTGAGCATGACGAGCGTCGATATGCCCGCGCCCATCGCCGTAGCGATTCCCGCGCCGCGTATACCCATATCGAGCGTGAATACGCAGAAATAATCGCCGAATATATTGAACACGCCGCCCGCTATGACCGACTTTGTCGCAAGCCCCGGGTCGGAGTCGTTGCGCAAAAGCGACGAGAACAGGTTTATGCAGACATATATCGGCACAGTGAATTTCGGAGCTATCATATACTCCTTGCAGAGCGGCATAAGTTTTTCATTCGCGCCGAAGAGCAGGAGCAGTTTATCCTCGAATACGAAGATAATCACCCAGAGCACCGCGGATATTATCGCGCTGAACACGACCGCCGAGGTGAAATACAGATTCGCTTTTTTGCTTCCCTTGCCCTTTGAAACTCCGTAGAGCACCGAGCCGCCGATACCGGTCAGCAGACCGAAGCTGTAAATTATATTCCACACCGGCGCAATGACCGACATTGCCGCTGCGCCGTCCGGGCCGTGATACTGCCCGACGACTATCATATCGACGAGGCCGTAGATGCTCGCTATGAGCGCACTGCCGAACGAGGCGATGAGAAATTTTCTGTAAAGTTTTCCGAGATCGTCTTTTAAAAGATCCATGACTTCCTCCTGAATAACTGTGGTGGATGATATCCGCCTCTACAATCTATAGAATAAACCTTTGCGGTGATTTCATGCCGCCGTCGCCGCACCCTACAAGGTGCATACTAATAATTCCCGCGCACCTTGAAAATTAAACAGAGCTCAAAGCAAAAACCGTACAAGAGAAACAGGCGTTTCAGCCTGTACCCTTATCCGGCGTATCATTTCTGTCGAACGATCTGCCCTCCGAGCAACGGAGCTTATTCTACTATATGTTGCTTTTAAAGTCAAGCGTTTTTGTTTTCCGTCTCCTGCGCTTCGTTGTGCGCCTTTATCGCGGCGGCTATCTCCTTGTCGTTATAGAAGATATAGACAACGACCGAAATCGCGACGAAAATCATAGCGACAAGCGCCGTGTTGCGCACTCCCGCGCTCGTTGCGGCGCCCGTGCCGTCCGCGCCCTTGCCGAGCAGGAGCGAGCACGCGATAACAACTATCGCCTGGCACATCTTGTTGGCAAAGTTGCGCGCGGCGAAGAACATACCCGCTCTGTTCTGTCCGGTCTTTATCGAGTCGTACTGCGCGAGATCCGCGAAGATGGATGAGGGGATTATGTTCGTTATCGCTATGGGCATGGCTATAACAAGTCCGATGAGTATCGCGAACGGCTTCGCGCCGATGGCGTCGATAACAAGGTTGTAGTTAAAAATAGCGCAGTAGAGCAGGACATATGTTATGCACGCGCCGAGAAGCAGCGGCTTCTTGCCGACCTTGCGCGCCAAGATATTGACGAGCGGATAGGTCATTATGCCGACGCCTATTGATATAACCGAGACATATGTCACCCACTCGTCGCCGAGGTTCAAAAGATTTGTTATGTAATAGACCTCAGCGGTGTTAAAGAAGGTGAACGCTATCCACATGATAAGATAACCCACGGTGATTATCGCGAAGTTCGGATAAGAGACGGTAGCCTTGAGCGCATCCCATATGGACTGGTGATATTCTTTCGGCTCAACGTAGTCCTTCTCTTTGATGGCAAACGCCGGGATGAGCGCGGCTATTCCGCCGAGCACGCAGAACACGATAAACGGAATGCGCAGAGCCCATATCTCCTCGATGCCGTTTTTCATCAGTATGCTCTTTATCATAGATGTGCAGAACACCATCGCCGACGAGACAACATAGAGCAAGCTGACTACAGAATAGAGGAACACTCTCTTGCGCGGCTCGGCGACGACCTCCGCCTGGAGCGCGCTGTAGGGAATGTTATAGAGCGTCGAGAACAGGTAATAGAGCGCGAGCATCACGCCGACCCATATGGCGTTTATAACGCTCGAACCCGCCATGGGCGGGAAAAAGATGAGCAGGCAGAACAGCCCGTAAGGGACAGCTGACCAGCGCATAAAAGAGATGCGCCTGCCGCTCTTTGCCTTGCTGTTATCTGAGAGGCTCGCGACCCACGGGTCTGTAACAGCGTCGATAACCGTGCCGATTCCGCGAATTATCGCCATAGTCAGCGCAGCTTTCATAAAAAACTGCGGCAGTGTTGTGTTCGAGTTCGTGGGGATGAAGAAGGTCAGCAGGTATGTTGTAATAATACCGTTGATAAGTCCCCTTGCAAAATCTCCGAGGCACAGGGCGAAGATCTTGCCGTTTGTTATTTTTTTCATTGTTTCTCTCTCCTCCCGCCGTCTCCGGCTATTTTGAGAAATTTTTCGCGAAGATGTTTTCTGAACAGCTCGGGCTCTTCGCTCAACGGGCGGTGAGCCGAGTTTTCAAACCAAATTAAATCTTTGTCCGGCGCTTCTATCGAATCATAGTAATTCTGAATCAGCGCCGCCGGGGTGTTTTCGTCGCGCCGCCCCTGGAATATATAATAGGGCATCTCAAATGTGTGGAGCTGGGTGGTAAAATCATAATTGACGAGCGTCGGCCACATCTGCGTCAGGCAGAGCTTATAGCCTTTCGCCGCGCCGTATTTGTCTTTTATGCTGAGCTCCGTCGAAAGCAGCATCGGCAGGACGGTGCCTTTGAAGTAGCTCTCTTTTTTGACTGTGTGTCCGCCGTATTTTCCGAGTATGCGCCGCTGGGTCATGAGCCCCTCGAACACCGGCTTATACTGCCCGTTGACGGGCGGCCCGACCTGTTTGAGCTTTGCTATGCTCTCCGAGTCGTTCGCCTCTTTCGCCTTTCTCATCGCAAAGGCATAGGACAGATTCTCGTTTTCGACTCCGTTGACGACCTGGCCGTAGCCGATATATCCGGCTATCTTATCCGGCACGCGGGCGCAGGCGAATGTGCCGAGCTCGGTGCCCCAGCTGCCGCCGACGATAAATATTTTCTCCTTGCCGAGCGTTTTGCAGAGCCATGAAATAAGCTCGGCGCAGTCGGATATCAGCTGTTCGAGTGTCAGGCTCTCGGGGTCGCAGCCGAAATACGAGCCGCCCGTTCCGCGCTGATCCCACGCGACGACAGTGAAGTCGTCCGTCAGCCCGAAGCCGTCTTTAGCCATGTCGTGGCGGTTGGGCACGCCCGGTCCGCCGTGAAGAAACAGAATGACCGGATTTTCATTTTTCGTTCCCCAAATGTGAATCGTCTGTCCAAGCCCGCCGAGCGTCACGCGCTCCTTGCGGTCTATCGGATATCTGCCCACAGAAAACACCTCACTTGTATCAATAATTTAATTGTAGCACCTTTCGGCGCGCAAACCAATAAAAAAATTATAAAGAATGGAGCCGCCCGAACGGGCAGCCCCAAAATATAATTTAATTTGATATATATTTGCTGTTTACCGCAGGCACATCGAACTCGCCATAGCATTTGAATCCGGCGGCAGGCGAGCGGTCAAGCTCAACATAGAATCTGTAATACGGCGCGAAATACGCGTCCATAGGGTCTATTGAATAGACGAGCTCGACTTTTTTTATCTTCTCGCGCGTAACCACGCCGTTTTCTATTCCGTCCGCCGAGCCGGAGATATATTCGCCGCCGAGCAGCAGCTTTTCGGCTTCTTTATATGATATTATCGGATAATCACCGAGCCTCTTTGCGCCGTCGACGGAACTGATTCTTATCGATTCAAGCCCGCCGTTTTCGTTTATATCAAAAAACACGCTCCCGAAATTATAGCTTTTTACTCTTTTCAAATCGCCGCCCGAGCCGTCATAGACGCGGTATTCCGCACTCTCCCCGCCGTTTATATCATAGTCGGAAGTAACGCAGAGCACGGGATTTTTGAAGCCGATTACAGAAGAATACTTTTCAATGAAGTACCCTGCGGCATCGCGCCCCGTGCCGTTTCCCGCAACAGGCTCGGAAAAGTTTATACTTACCCCGCCCGTCGCAAACGCCGATATCAAGCCGATGTCCGTCTCGGCTCTGACGGCGTAGAGCGAATTTTCGCTGACTACCCACTCGCATTCCGGGAGATTCTCCTGCGTCACCGACTTTATCTGCGCGCCTGATTTTTCGGCAGTTTTGCGCACGGTCGAGAGCAGCTCATCATAGCTTAGCGACTGCGTGTTTTTGTAGACAGGCAGCCGCTTCAGCTTCATCTCCGCGCTCCACGGGTTTCCCGTCGTGTATTCGCTTATGTCGCGCACAACAGGCGTGTGAGCGCCGGCTCCCTCGCCGGAAAAGCCCACTGTGCCGAGTGATATCTTTTGCAGTCTGGCGGGGCTTATCAGCCAATAGCCGAAGAACACCGCCGCGACTATGCAGAGGCACGCTGCCGCCGTCATCAAGCGCATGGGATAGCGCGGCGCTCTGTTCTTAAAATTTATTTTTTTCGGCGCGGCCTCGGCTATAAACCTGTCGTCAGCGCCGCCTACGGCCTTCAATAAATCTTCTTTTTTCATACCGTAAAGCCCTCCTTTTCGAGAAAAATCTTTAAGCTGTCCCTTGTTCGCTTGAGCGACATTTTTACCGCGCCCTCGGTCATTCCGCGCTCGGCGGCTATCTCCGATATGCCGAGCATATACCAGTAGCGCTGAATAAAAACTATTCGCCTCTCCCGCTCGAGAGAGTCTAAAAATCCGTTCACCGCCTCGCGTAGCAGAACGGTGTCCGCCTGCTGCTCGGTATTCTCGGCACTCGGTATACACTCCGACAGCTCATCGAGAGCGAGGGCAACATTCTTTTCGCCGCGCTTTTTCGCCCGGCGGACTTTCAACAAATTCAGCGCGGAATTTCTCGCTATCCTGCCGAGATATGCGCCGAGATTTTCCGGTCTGTTCGGCGGAATGGAGTTCCACGCACCGAGCATGGCGTCACTGACGCACTCCTGCGCGTCCTCGCGGCAGCGCACAACGGCATAGGCCACGGTATAACAGTATCCCGAATATTTTTCCTCGAGCCGCGCCACGCTCCTCTCGTCGCGGGCGAACAAGCCGTCAATAAGCAGTTTGTCCTCCATAATTACCTCCTCTCCAACGACATCCGCTCACTCTTAAAGACAACAAAAAGGTGCTTTAGGTAACGCATGGGCTTGCCTTTATTTTTATATTATCATATATTTTGCGTTTTGAAAAGAAAAACGCCCCGAAGAAAAACTTCGGAGCGTCATATAAATTATATTTTATCAGCCGCCGAGATAGGCTTTGACTATCTCTTCGTTGTTGAGCAGATCCTGCGCGGTGCCCTCTGCGGTTATTGCGCCGGTTTCGAGGACATAGGCGCGGTCGGAGATGGAGAGCGCCTTTTTCGCGTTCTGCTCGACGAGCAGGATGGTCGTGCCGGACTTGTGATAGTCCTTGATTATCTCGAACACCTGATCGACAAACAGCGGGGACAGACCCATCGACGGCTCATCGAGCATGAGCAGCTTCGGGTGGCTCATCATAGCTCTGCCCATTGCGAGCATCTGCTGTTCGCCGCCGGAAAGAGTGCCCGCTATCTGCGACTTTCTCTCGCCGAGGCGGGGGAAGCGGGTGCAGATCTCGTCGATATCCTCTTTTATCTTCTTTTTGTCCTTTTGCGTATATGCGCCGAGGAGCAGATTTTCATAGACGGTCAGCTCCTGGAACACGCGGCGACCCTCAGGCACCTGGCTCATTCCCATGCCGACCAGCTTATGACCGGGAATCTTGTTTATCTCGTTTCCGTCATAGACGACGGAGCCGCTCTTTATCGGAATGAGGCGCATGATGCTCTGCATCGTGGTGGTCTTGCCCGCTCCGTTTGCGCCGATGAGCGAGACTATCTCGCCCTGATCGACATGGAAGCTGATGCCCTTGAGCGCTCTTATAACGCCATAATAGACCTGAAGGTCCTTGACTTCTAACAATGCCATGACTTTTCCCCCTTATTCACCGATATACGCCTTTATGACCTCGGGGTCACTCAGCGCGTCCTCTGTCTTGCCCTGCGCGAGCACTGTGCCGAAGTTGAGCACGGTTATCTCATCGCAAAGGCCCGACACGAACTTCATGTCGTGCTCGATAAGAAGTATGGTCATGTCAAACTCGTCTCTTATGCGCCTGACTATGTCCATCAGATCCTCTGTCTCGTGGGGGTTCATGCCCGCCGCCGGCTCGTCGAGGAGCAGCAGGCACGGATTGGTCGCGAGAGCGCGGGCTATTTCAAGCTTTCTCTGCTTGCCGTAAGGCAGGTTGCAGGCGAGATTGTTTCGCTCGTCATAGAGATCGAAGATGCGGAGTATCTCCTTTGCCTTGTCGCGCATCGCCTTCTCCGTCTTGTAGTGCTTCGGGAGGCGGAAGATGCTTGAGAATATATCGCACTTGAACTCGGGCTGGTTGTGCAGACCGACAAGGACGTTTCTTATCACGCTCATGTTGTTGAACAGACGGATGTTCTGGAATGTTCTCGCGATGCCCTTGTGGTTTATCTGCTCCTGGCTCTTGCCGCGGAGCTCTTCGCCGTTTAGGTAGAAAGTTCCGGTGGTGGGTTGATAGACGCCGGTGAGCATATTGAAGACCGTTGTCTTGCCCGCTCCGTTGGGTCCTACGAGACCGTAGAGCTGCTTTTTCTTTATTTTCAGATCGACATTCTCGACCGCTTTCAGTCCGCCGAAGGAAATGCCGAGATCCTTTGTTTCAAGAACATATTCAGCCATTTTTCTTTCCTCCCTTTTGCGGCTTGTCGGGGACAAATTCCTTGCCCTGCTGCATATCGACAGAGAGGATTTCGTCCATGGAGATCTTTGTGGGAACGTTGCTCCACTCGCCCTTGTCGTCGCTGATATCCTCGGGCTTGCGCTTCTTGTCCGCGATGCGCGCCATGATGAAGCGCGGAGCGAGCTTCTCTTTTATGCGGGTGAACGCGGGAGCGTTGTTGAAGATAACGAGGCAGATAAGAATGAGCGCATAGATAAGGTACTTGAGCGCCGCGAGGTCGCCGGAGAGCTTGCTCTGGAGCTCGAAGTTGATTATCGTGATGAGCGCGGCGGAGACTATCGAACCGTTAATGCTTGCCATGCCGCCGAGGACGACCATGACGAGGATCTCGATAGAGTAGTTATACGAGAACACCGAATACTGGACGGGCGTGATGTAATGCGCATAGATAACGCCTGCGACGCCCGCGAAGAATGCGGAGAAAACAAACACAAAGAGCTTGTAGAAAGTCACGTTTATGCCCATTGCCTTTGCCGCTATCTCGTTGTCGCGTATAGCGGTTATCGCTCTGCCGTGCTTCGAGCGAATAAGATTGTTTATCATGAACAGGACGATGAGCACGACGACGAAAGCGACGATATAGAGTGATGTATCGTTTCTCGTATCGTACTTTATCGTGTTCGTGCGAAGACCCATTGCCTTGCCGAAAACATCGAGGTTCTTGAATATTGTTCTGACTATCTCGCCGAAAGCGAGGGTCACTATCGCGAGGTAGTCGCCTTTGAGTCTGAGTGCCGGAAGTCCGACGATGAGACCGAATATTGCGGCTATCACGCCGCCGGCGAGCATGCTGATGATGAGCACCAGAAGCTTGCTGCCGATAACATCAGAGAGCTGAATGGCTATGTATCCGCCGAGATATGCGCCGACGCACATGAAGCCCGCGTGACCGAGCGACAGCTCGCCGAGGAAACCGACGACGAGGTTCAGGGAAACGGCGAGGATGATGCTGTAAGCTATCTGGACGAGCAGGGTCGACGCCGAGCGCTGGAGGTTGCCGGTCAGCTGGAGAATGACCGACACGCCGAGGACGGCGATGACCATTATATAGCTGATGTAATTTTTGAGCTTGAATTTGCTTTCTGTCTTTGTTTTACTCATCAATTACACCTTCTCTCTTCTCTTCTTGCCGAGCAGACCGATGGGTCTTACAAGAAGGATCAAAATCAAAAGACTGAATTCAACGGCAGTGGTATAGGGTGCGAGGACGGGGACGGCAAGGCATATCTTCTCGATAACGCCGAGGAGCACGCCGCCGATCATCGCGCCGGGGATGGAGCCGATGCCGCCGATAACCGCCGCGGTGAACGCCTTGATGCCGGGCATCGAGCCGAGGGTCGGCTCCGCAGTCGGTATCTGGAAGAGATAGAACACGCTCGCGAACGCGGCGAGAGCCGAGCCGATTGCAAAGGTGACGGTAATTATCTTGTTGACATTTATACCCATGAGCTGAGCCGCGCCCCTGTCTTCGGAGACGGCAAGCATGGCGCGTCCGGTCCTGGTCTTTTTGATGAACAGGGTCAGGGCAATCATTATAACCGCGCTTATGCCCATGGTGAGGATCGAGCTGACGCTGACATTGGTGCCCGCAATGTTCACCGCGCCGAGCGAGGGCAGAGACACGCTCTGCGCCTTTGCGCCGAAGATGAGCTGCGCGATACTCTGAAGCAGGTAGCTGACGCCGATAGCGGTTATCAGAACCGCGATGGGGGTAACGCCTCTCAGGGGTCTGTAGGCAACCTTTTCGATAATAATACCCATCAGCGTGCAGACTATAACAGATGCCAGAACGCCGATAGCGAGATTTCCGCCCGCCGCCAGCGTTGTGAAAACGGCATATGCGCCGACCATGATGATATCGCCGTGGGCAAAGTTGAGCATCTTCGCGATGCCGTAAACCATCGTGTAGCCCAGTGCTATGAGGGCGTAGATGGCGCCGAGGCTGAGTCCGTCAAATATAACACTCATAATAAACCTAACGCTCCTTTAGAATGGGAGAAACTTGAACTGCCGAAAGAAAAACAGAAAACGGCAGGAGAATACACTTCCCCTGCCGTTCAAAAACCAATAAATATAAATTTTAGAAATTAATAGTTATCAGCCAAGCTCAACAATAACGGGGACCTTGTTGCAGGCGCCGCTGGCTTCCCAGGTCATCTTGCCGGTAACTCCGTCATAGGAGAAGTCGGAGGCGGTGATAGCCTTTGCCATAGCAGTACCGAGAGCCGTGGGATCGACCTTGACGTTGTTAACGCCGGTCTTCTTCATAGCGTTGAAGACTGCATAGACTGCATCGTAAGCGTCAGCCGCGAACTGGTCGGGGAGAGCGTTGTACTTTGCCTTGTAGGAATTTACGAACTTTGAAACCTTCTCTTCCTTGCTGTTGACATCGAAGGGGGTGATGTACTTGATCTGGTTCTTAACGGAGGAGTCGATCTGGCTGGCTACGCCGTCAAGTCCGTCACATCCGAAGAGAACCGCGTTGCAGCCCTTGGAAGCGCAGGTCTTTGCGATAAGTCCCGCCTCGGTGTAGTAGATGGGAAGGAAGATAACGTCGCAATCTTTAAGCGCGGCAACCTGAGTGGAGAAGTCTCTCTTGTTCTCCTTGTCGAAGGTCTGCTCGATGTAGGAGACGCCGAGCTCGTTCATCTTCGCCTTGAATGCATCGTAGATGCCCTGCGAATAAGTGTCGGAGGTATCATAGATAGCGCCGATCTTCTTATACTTCGAGGTAAGCTCCTGAGCGGCAAGTGTGCCCTGGTCGGGATCGCCGAAGCAGACGCGGAAAGCGGTGTCGCCGGTCTCGATAACAGAAGCTGCGGAAGCGGAGGGAGTCATGAAGAAGATGCCGTACTCAGCAGCTGCGGTGCCGAAAGCCTCGCAGGATGCGGAGGTAACGGCGCCGAGGGAGACCTGCATGCCGCCCTCAAGCAGGGAGGTGAAGCCCTGACCTGCCTCAACGGCGCCGGCCTTGTCGTCCTTCATGTCGAACTTGAAGTTCACTCCGTTGAGACCGCCTGCGGCGTTAATCTCGTCAACGGCTAGCTGAGCGCCGTTGCGCACGGAGTTTCCGTATGATGAAGCGTCGCCGGTCAGAGGGCCGGTTGCGCCGATAACATATTCGGTGTTGTTAGCTGTGTACTCGCCAACCTTGGTAAGATCGGCGTCTGTCTTGGTATCGCTGCCGCCGTTTTTGCCTGAGCATGCGGTGAAGCCGCACATCACGAGAGCAAGAGCGAGGACTAATGCAAATACTTTTTTCATAAAAATCCTCTTTTCTTTCCTGTTTTTTATTTTATTCTCGGCGCCGCCCGACAACTGCGGCGCAAAAAATCGGATATAATGAGGGCAATTGTGAATTACCTTCAATTTTTATTGATTATACTTTCGTATGAGCCTATTGTCAATACTCATAAAAATTTTCGCTTTTTTTAATAAAAATGACGAAAATCAGGAAAATCGCTTTATCACTTTTAACAACTGAAATGTTCCGTCAAAACAAATTGATTGTCAGAGTCCCGTCAGCGGATTATTTTGCCTTTCCCATAGCCTTGACGCGGTCGAACTCGTCGGTTATCTCCTTGGAGGGAGCCTTGGTGCAGAGGCTGACTATAACCATCAAGACAAGACCGACAAGGAACGCGGGGAGCAGCTCATATATGCCGAACACGCCGCCGATGGGTTTGATGAGATATTTCCAGATAAAGACCATCGCGCCGCCCGACACCATGCCGGCAATCGCTCCGGGGAGCGTGGTGCGCTTCCAGAACAGGGAGCAGATAACGAGCGGACCGAAAGCCGCGCCGAAGCCCGCCCATGCGAACGAGACTATGCCGAACACCGAGCTGTCGGGGTTGCGGGCGATTATTATACCCAGGATAGCTATGCCGATAACGGTAAGACGCGCTGCGAGCATACTCTTCTTCTCGGATATCTTGAGGTGGAATGCCTCACGCAGTATGTTCTCGGACACGCTCGAAGCGGCGGCGAGAAGCTGAGAGTCGGCGGTGGACATCGTGCTCGCAAGGATACCCGCGAGGATAAGACCCGCCATGATAGCCGGGAACGCGCCGTAGGTCGAGAGCAGGTGCGCGACGCGGACTATAATAGTCTCGGTGTCGTTGCCGTGGAGTTGATCGACAAGGCCGGTGTTGCTCAGCGCTCTGCCGACGATGCCGATAAGAACGGCCATCGCCATGGCGATAACGACCCATACCGAAGCCACGCGGCGGGAGAGCTTGAGCTTCTTCTCGTCCTCGATAGCCATGAAGCGAAGCAGGATATGCGGCATACCGAAATAGCCGAGTCCCCACGAGAGCGTGGTGATTATGTGCAGAAGATTATAGGGCTCGCTCTTGCCGGTATCTTCTATATATGATGCGGTGAGCGAGAGATAGCCGGGGAGAGCCTTTGCGTTTTCGACAACAGCGTCAACGCCGCCCGCCGATATCGTTGAGAAAACAAGAACGAAGACTATCGCCACGGTCATGATAATGCTCTGGACGAAGTCGGTCGCCGAAGCGGCGAAGAATCCGCCCGCCGTGGTATAAGCGACTATGACGACTGCGGAGATTATCATCGCGGTCATGTAGTTCATACCGAACAGCGAGGAGAACAGCTTGCCGCAGGCGGCGAAGCCGGACGCCGTATAGGGAATGAAGAAAATAATAATTATAACCGCCGCGAGCACCGCGAGAATGTTTTTGTCATCCCTGAAGCGGCGGGAGAAGAACTGCGGAATAGTGAACGAGCCGGTCTCCTGGGTATATCTGCGCAGTCTGAGCGCGGTGAACAGCCAGTTGAGATATGTTCCGACTGCGAGACCTATTGCGGTCCAGCCGACATCGGCAACGCCGGAAAGATACGCGAGCCCGGGCAGACCCATAAGCAGGTAGCTCGACATGTCGCTCGCCTCAGCGCTCATTGCGGTAACGAAGCGGACCGAGCTTTCTGCCGCCGAGGTAGAAATCGGCGGACGATTCGTTCTTCCTTGCGCAGCGGAAGCCGATTATCAGCATTCCGACGAGGTAGACGGCGATCGTCCCCAGGATACAGATGTTTGATACGGTCATTTGAAAAACTCCTCACGGGCTGCATACGAGCCCCTCATTTTGGCGGCGAAAATGAAAAAGAACCGCCAGTCTCAGCTGAGCGGCTCTCCATCGTACCGTCATTGATGTTTGCTATTGTAACACATAAAATCGCACATTTCAACGCTTTACCGTGAAAAACAGCAAAATTTTTATTTTTCTTCGCATTCTCCGCCCTCGACCATGCGCCTTTTTATCTCGCGCATTCTCTGTGGAATATCTTCTTTTGCCATCTGCTCATGAATTTTGCAGGTGCCGGCCGCCTTCGCGGTCTCGTAGTACCAATGCTTATAATCGAGCGTGTCGAGCGTTTTTTCGAGCTGAGCCATCTGCTCATGCACCCGCTCGCGCTGGCGGTCGATAAGTTCGAGACGCTTGTCTATAGTCGAGTCGCCCTCGATGCACCAGTCAATAAACTGCTTTATCTCTTTTATGGGCATACCCGTCTTTTTCAGGCACTCTATAATAGAAAGCCACTCAATATCCTCGCCTTTGAACATTCTTATTCCACCGCCCGAGCGCTCGACAAACGGCAGAAGCCCCTCTTTGTCATAATATCTGAGTGTCGAGGGCGCGACGCCCATCTTTTTTGCCATCTCTCCTATTGTATAGAACATCTTACCGCTCCGTTCATAAAAAGTTTTTATTTTAGGTCTTGACTTGAAGTTAGCTTTAAGTTGTAGAATGTAAACGAACTTGCAGAATGATTTTAACATTGTGCAAAAGATTTGTCAATCGGGAGGTATTTTGAATGATTCTCAATGAAACCTACACTCTTTCAAACTCCGTAAAAATACCGAAGCTCGGGCTCGGCACATGGATGCTGACGGACAGCGAGGCCGCGCAGGCGGTCAGGGACGCCGTTGCCATGGGCTACCGCCACATCGACACCGCGCAAGCCTACGGCAACGAAGCCGGGGTCGGCGAGGGGATTCGCACCTGCGGTGTGGCACGCGACGAGCTGTTTGTGACGAGCAAAGTCGCAGCCGAGAATAAGAGCTATGATTCCGCGGCGCAGTCGATAGACGAGACGCTCCGAAAAACCGGACTCGATTACATCGACATGATGATAATCCACAGCCCGCAGCCGTGGGCGGAGTTCCGCGGCGAAAAGCGCTATTTTGAAGAGAACCGCGAGGTATGGCGCGCGCTCGAAGATGCGTACAAAGCCGGAAAAGTCCGCGCGATAGGCGTATCAAATTTCTTAAAAGACGACCTTGAGAATATACTCAGCTCGTGCGGGATAAAGCCCATGGCCAACCAGATTTTGGCGCACATCAGCAACACCCCGCTTTCGCTCATTGACTTCTGCAATAAAAACGGCATTCAGACCGAGGCATATTCGCCGATAGCTCACGGTGAGGCGCTGAAAAACAAAGCTATTGCGGACATCGCCGCGAAATATTCCGTCACTCCGGCTCAGCTGTGTGTGCGCTATGTGCTCGACCTCGGCATGGTAGCCCTGCCCAAGACCGCGAACCCGGAGCACATGAAAGCGAACGCGGATGTTGATTTCAATATTTCCGGCGAAGATTTGAACACACTCAAAAATTTTGAAAAAATAAAAGACTACGGAGAGTACAGCTTCTTCCCCGTATTCAGCGGAAAGTGAGGAATATATCATGACAGAGAAAGAATTTGAACAGCAGAATGTATTCGGAAAAGGCGGCGAAAACTCCGCATACGCGCAGTATTTCATCGGCAAATCGTTTCTCAATCCCCTGACCGACCCAAAATGCGGTCTGTTCCTTGCGAATGTGACCTTTGAGCCTGGCTGCCGCAACAACTGGCATATCCATCACGCGAAATCCGGCGGCGGTCAGATGCTCGTCTGCACCGCAGGCGAGGGCTGGTACTGCGAAGAGGGCAAAGAGCCCGTCAGCCTGACTCCCGGAACGGTCATCGCTATCCCCGCGAACGTCCGCCACTGGCACGGCGCGAAGAAAGACAGCTGGTTTTCGCACATAGCCTTTGAAATCCCCGGCGAGGACTGCTCGACCGAATGGTGCGAGCCCGTCGGCGACGAGGAATATAACAAGCTCAAATAAGGAGGATATATATAATGGAAAAGGTAACTGCGGGCAGAGACGCCCTGGGCGAATTTGCGCCCGAATTTGCAAGATTCAACGACGATGTGCTCTTCGGCGAGGTATGGTCACGCGAGGATAAGCTCTCCCCGAGGGACAGGAGCATGATAACCGTCTCCGCGCTCATGGCGAGCGGCATTCTCGACAGCTCGCTGAAATATCACATATCCCACGCAAAAGAGAACGGAATCACCGCAGAGGAGGTGGCGGAGATGCTCACTCAGCTCGCGTTCTACGCAGGCTGGCCGAAAGCATGGGCGGCGTTCCGCATGGCAAAAGAAGTTTACGGAGAGGATAAATAATGAAAGCGATTGTTATTTACTATTCCTGGGGCGGCAACACAAAAAGCATCGCCGAAAAAGTCGCCCGCGAATTGAACTGCGGCACCGCGCGCATTGACACAGTCGTGCCGTATGAGGGCGACTACAACTCTATTGTCGACCGGGGCGCGGACGAAGTAAAGCGCGGATACGAGCCGGAGATAAAGCCGCTCGGCACCGATCTTTCGGACTACGACACAGTGATTCTCGGTACGCCCGTGTGGTGGTACACCTTCGCCCCGGCGGTCAAGACATTTTTGAGCCACAGCGATCTTAGCGGCAAGAAAGTTTATACTTTCGCGACAAACGGCGGCTGGATAGGTCACACATTAAAAGATGTCAAATCCGCCTGCCCCGGCGCGGATGTAAAGCCCGGCATCGATATAAGATTCGACGACCACACTCAGCGCACCTCCGACAAAGAAGTCGAGAAGTGGATAAAAAATATAAAATAATTTTCGGGATATGAGAACAGCGACCCCAAAAGAGAACGGGGTTCACAGGAACAGCCGCAGCGTTTTTTGACTGCGGCTGTTTTTGTTATATTATTTATCGGCGGCGTGGAAATAGATTGAGCGCTGTATTGCTGTATGCATTGTTAATGAAGAATGCGCAATATTATAAATCAGCACAATTCGCAGAGGAGGATATTATCCGTCCGCGAAATCCGTAGAATTTTTATTGAACATATTTGTAGGGGGCGGCGACCTGACGCACCGCTGCCGCGCAAGCGGCACGATGTGAATTTGCAGGATTTATACCCTACCTTCGCGTCGCACTGTAATCAAAAGATATACGCTACCCCGCGTTTCGGCATTTTCTTTTTGTTTGAAAATAAAACGCCTTTAAACTAAAAGCAAACTGTGCCCCGGCAATGCCGCACCCGCCGCATATCGAACAATCATTTCACCGTTCCCCCAAGAACAGTTGACGCAGAAGAAAAAAGCCGATATATTAAAAACAGCACAAATTGAAACAGGAGGGTAAAAAATGAAATACGATTTTGATTATTTGGGAACCAAAGAGCTATTCGACGATTGTTTAAAGGCGTGTTGGGAGTTTAAGAGTGGCAGCTACCTCGAAGATTGTTATCTCCCGGAGTTTAAAGAAAGCTCTCTTGCTGAGGCTGAACGACTTAATGTTCTTCTTCCGCTGATAAAGTGGGAAGTGGACAACAACGATCTCAGCGAAGCTATGAGCGACGAGCTCTATCTCTACTATGAGGATTTGCTCAAAGGTCGCCTCGACGGAATACTGGACGAGGAGGAAGCCCCGATTATCATAAAAGACCTCACCGAGAGCTATATAAAAGCCTTTGAAAAAGACACACTCGATGAAGAGGACCAATAAAATTATCCGCCTTGCTTTCGCTTGGCGGATTTTCTGTTTCTTACTTCTCACTGTTTGACTGTTATTATATAGCAGCCGGTGTTGTCCGGGGAGATAACTGCCGAGCCGAATGCTTTCGGCATCGTCACGCTCTCGCCGACAGTCTGCCTTGAAATCAAATATCCGTCGGCGGAGTACCACTCGCCTGTTTCAAACGAGTCGATATATTTTTCGAGCGTCAGGCGGTCATTGTATATTATCGCCGCGTGGGGCTTGCCGACATAGCGAATGTGCCACGGCTCGAATTTTATCCCCGTCGAGCTCTTGCCGTAGGACGGATAGCGGATTATAAATCCGTATTTCCACGACTCGGAGTTTACGAACTGCCCCGCCTTGCTCTTGACAAAGCTCTGCCCCGCGAAGTTTTTGACATAAACATCTATGCCGAGTCCCGTCTGGTGCTCGCTCGCGCCGGGCGCGGCGGCGGTCGAGGAATCGCTGTTGTAGAGCTCTTTCTGCTCGTCCGCGTCGCGGACACTGCTCATGACAAGGAGCTTGCAGTCGGTCTTTTCCATCACCGCGGCGGACAGCTCCGAAAAGCTCTCTGCGGCGCAGGCGTTCATTATGACGCCCGTCTTTTTGTATTCCGCAAGATCGGGCTTATCTTTATCATCCAGAGGATGCTCGGAGTTTACGAGCATCAGGCTCTGGTCAAAAGTCACACGCGAATCGGCGCGCAGGGCGTCGATATTTATTTCATCGAGCTTGGGCGAGATCTTCGCGACCGTTATCTTTCGGGTGTTCAGCCCGAGATATTCCCCGGCGACGAAGCGCAAGTGCGGTCTTATCGCAAAGACCGCGAGCAGCGCCGCCATGACTGCGAGGACTGAGATCATCAGCCCCGCAGAGATTCTTTTTCTCAGTTTCTTCTTCAATCCGGCACCTCTTTTATGCGTGCGCCTGAATATAGGGAACAAGCTCCGTCATCGCATACTGTGCGCCGGCAAGGCACATTGAAAAGAGCATGAGCACGCAGGTCATGATGCACGAGGGGACATCGAGCTTCGCCTTTTCCACATCTTTTGAAAACGCATGTACGAGCATCTCAATGCCGAGAGATATAAAGATAACAGGCCAGAATTTTATTACATCGAGGTAGTTAAAGCTCTTAATAAATGCGCTGAGTAAAAACATCACGCCGAATGTGACGAGAGTCAGACCGAATGTCACCGAGCCTACGCGTTTTGCCGCCATATTATTTGTCCTCCTCTTCGCTGTCGTTATTCTCGCTGTCAAGCTCGCGTTTTTTGTGCGTGATGAGCTTGACACCGATGACTATCAGGAGCACCGCGACGGCGACCTGCGGAAGTCTGTAGGATACTTCGCTGAGAATCCCAGCGCCCGTCTCGCTGAGCAGGCGGCTCAGAACATTGACGATTATCTGATCCCAGAGCAGGTAAGCACCGACTATCACGGCGGCGATACCGCCGATTTTCAGCACGCTTGCGGAAGCGACCTTTTTAAAGCGCGGATCGGAGCGAACATTTTCGGGCATGGCGTTCAAGAAGAACAGGAAGTCGTCCTGAACCTTTGCCAGCTTATCCTCGGGCAGATGATATTTGTTCCATGCGTCGAAGAAGCTGTAGAACCACAGCACCGGAAGCACGAGCAGAAACGCCGGGGTGTCGGCCATCATGGCGAGTCCCGCTCCCGCGACGAGCGCGAGCATTATAACAAGTCCGCGCTTGACGAGGCCTATATACATATGCGCGGCGCCCGGAATGAGTGAAAACAGGAAAAAGAGTATTTTATTCTTTTTGTTCATTATTATTTCCTCCCAAGTCAGAGATTTTCTGTTTAAATTCGCTGAAGCTCTCGTCGATAGATTGGCTTATCGAGCGGCTCTTGTCGTTCAGCTTCGACATATCTATATCATTTATCTTCGATATGTGCTTGAATGCGCCGGAGAATATCATCACGAGCGCCGCGCATATCCCCGCGACCACTCTCACGGAATAGAGCAGCAGGTTATCCTGCCTGCGCTTCTCGCGTGTCTTCTCTTTCGCCGCGGCGGCGAGGACTGCCTCGCTCATGCCGGCGGGCGGGTCGACAGCTGCCATATCGAGCGTCAAGCAGGCCATACGGTCGGCGCACTCGTCGCATTCGGCGATGTGCTCCATGACTTTTGCTTTTTCGCTCTCGCTCAAGCCGCCGCGCAGCAGGAGCGTTAATTTTTTATCGTCTGCGTGTGTCATTGCAGTATGACCTCCTTTAGATTTTCTCTGAGCATTTTCTTTGCTCTGTATGCCCGGGTCTGGACGGTTTTGAGCGGTTCGCCCGTTCGCTCGGCTATCTTTGACAGCGGCATATCCTCGCAGAAATACTCGACCGCCACGCTGCGGTAGGGTTCTCTCAACGCCTCGCACGCCGCTCTGATATCGCGCCCGAGCTGAGCGTTCATGTATTCGTCCTCGAGTCCCGGTGAGGCGCCGGCTCTGAACT